>Ga0164294_10000434_pt1 | contig 39845 bp, 34 predicted proteins | sample GEODES005metaG_FD_111479 | JGI IMG/M metagenome (GOLD analysis project Ga0164294, IMG submission 111479) | Oligotrophic lake water microbial communities from Sparkling Lake, Wisconsin, USA - GEODES005 metaG | ecosystem: Environmental > Aquatic > Freshwater > Lake | place: USA: Sparkling Lake... | reverse complement strand
CCTGCAGCTCGAAGCCGAGGCGCCGGAGTGCGTCGGCACACTGCGCCTGCGTGACCGGCATGCCGATGACGCGCGCAGCGCGCCCCACGCGCAGGGTGACGGGGGCACGTTCCGGCAGTTTGAGCGTCTGGTCGTCGATCGGGCCGGGCTGGCCGCCGCAGATTTCCTGGATGAGCTGCGTGATGCGCTCGATCACTTCCACGGTGCGGCTCGGGTCCACGCCACGCTCGTAGCGGTGGCCGGCGTCGGTCGAGAAGTTGAAGCGGCGCGAACGGCCCTGCACCGCCTCGGGCCACCAGAACGCCGCCTCGACATAGATGTTGCGCGTGTCGTCGGACACCGAGGTCGCATCACCGCCCATGATGCCGGCCAGCGATTCGACTTCCTTGTCATCGGCAATGACGCCGACCTGCTCGTCGACGGTGACGGTGTTGCCATTGAGCAGCTTGAGTTGCTCTCCCGGACGGCCCCAGCGCACCGTCAGGCCACCGTGGATCTTGTCGAAGTCGAAGATGTGCGAGGGCTGGCCGTACTCGAACATCACGTAGTTCGAGATGTCGACCAAGGCCGTGACGCTGCGCTGCCCGCAGCGGGCGAGGCGGTCGACCATCCACGCCGGCGTGGTCGCCTTCGGGTTAACGTTGCGCACGATGCGACCCGAGAAACGGCCGCACAGGTCGGGCGCCTCGATGCGAACCGGCAGCACATCGCCGAGCGTGACCGGCGCCTTGGCGAACTCGGGCTGCAGCAGCGGCGAGCCGGTCAGCGCAGCGACTTCACGGGCCACGCCGTACACGCTCAGCACATGGCCGAGGTTGGGCGTGAGCTTGAGGGTGAACAGCGTGTCATCGAGTTGCAGATGGGCGCGCAGATCGGCGCCGACCACGGCGTCTTGCGCCAGGATCATCAAGCCGCTGGCTTCATCGGACAGTTTGAGCTCGCGCGCCGAGCACAGCATGCCCTGGCTCTCGACACCGCGCAGCTTGCCCAGCTTGATGCGAAACGGCTCGCTGCCGGGCTTGTCTTCAGCCGGGGGCAACTCGGCGCCCACGGTGGCGCAAGGCACCTTGATGCCCACGCGCACATTGGGCGCGCCGCACACGATGTTCAGCGGCACGGACGCGCCCACGTGGACCTGGCAGACGTTGAGCCTGTCGGCATCGGGATGGCGCTCGACCGACAGCACCTCACCCACCACCACGCCGGTGAACGGCGGCGCGGCCGGGCGCAGTTCCTCGACCTCCATGCCGGCCATGGTGAGCAGATCGGCCAGGGCGGCGGTGTCTAGTGGCGGATTGCAGAACTCGCGCAACCACGACTCTGGAAATTGCATCGCGTGAACCTTCGAAAAAAGCGTCGGGTGGGGCTTACTTGAACTGCGACAGGAAACGCAGATCGCCGTCGAAGAACAGCCGCAGATCGTTCACGCCGTAGCGCAGCATGGTCAGGCGATCGGGGCCCATGCCGAAGGCAAAACCGATGTGACGCTCGGGGTCCAGCCCGTAGTTGCGCACGACATTCGGATGCACCTGCCCCGAGCCGGCCACCTCGAGCCAGCGCCCTTTGAGCGGACCGCTCGAAAACGCGATGTCGACCTCGGCCGACGGCTCGGTGAAGGGAAAGAACGAAGGCCGAAAGCGCAGTTGCAGATCGTCGGTCTCGAAGAAGGTGCGAAAGAAATCGGTGAAGACGACCTTCAGGTCCTTGAAGCTGACGTTCTCGCCGATCCACAGGCCTTCGCACTGGTGAAACATCGGCGAGTGCGTGGCGTCGCTGTCGACCCGGTAGGTGCGGCCTGGCGCGATGACGCGAATCTCGGGCATCGGGTCGCAGCCGCGGTGGCGCTCGGCGTGAGCGCGCGCATAGCGAACCTGCATCGGTGAGGTGTGTGGGCGCAGGTTGAGCCAGCGGCCTTCGGCATCTTTCATGTCGACGTAGAAGGTGTCCTGCATCGAGCGCGCGGGATGGTTTTCGGGGTTGTTCAGTGCAGTGAAGCTGTACCAGTCGGTCTCGATCTCGGGGCCTTCGGCCACATCGAAACCCATCGAGCCGAAGATGGCCTCGATGCGCTCCATGGTGCGCGACACCGGGTGCAACCCGCCGCAGCCGCGTTGACGTCCGGGCAGCGTGACATCGAGCGCCTCGGCCTTGAGCTGGGCATCGAGTTCGGCGTCGGCGAGCGCTTGGCGGCGGGCGGTGAGCGCGGCTTCGACTTGCTGCTTGGCGGCATTGATCAGCGCACCGCGCGCTTTTTTCTCGTCGGGCGGCAGCGCGGCCAGCGCCTTGAGTTGCTCGGTCAGCGAGCCCGATTTACCGAGATAGCGCGCCTTGGCGTTTTCCAGATCGGCGGGCGCTGAGGCCAACGCAAAAGCGGCCTGCGCATCGTGCACCAACTCTTCAAGATCGTTCATCGGATTCAAGTCTGGATTCGAGCGGGGCAGCCACAAAAAAGGCCGAACACAAGGTCGGCCTGGAGGAACTCGCCTGCGGTGGTGTCACCGCAGGGTTGCCGCGCGCTCTCGGGCTCAAAGCCCGAGAGCTGACGCAGACGGTCAGGCGAGTTGGGCCTTCACCTTTTCAACGATGCTGCCAAAAGCGGCAGGATCGTTCACGGCCATGTCGGCGAGAACCTTGCGGTCAATCTCGATCGACAGCTTCTTCAAGCCAGCCATGAACTTGCTGTAAGTGACGCCGTGGCTGCGGCTGCCAGCATTGATACGGGCGATCCACAGATTGCGGAACACACGCTTCTTGGTGCGGCGATCGCGATAGGCGTATTGCCCGGCGCGCATGACCGCCTGCTTGGCGATGCGGAAGACGTTTTTGCGACGACCGCGGTAGCCCTTGGCAAGGGCGAGGATTTTCTTGTGACGGGCGCGGGCTGTTACACCACGTTTGACGCGAGGCATGTATCTTCTCCTTCAGTCAGTTACAGGCCGGCCATGGGCAGCATCTGCTTGATGCGTCCCTTGTCGGTCTCATGCACGGCGACAGAACCACGCAGGTGGCGCTTGGTCTTCGTGGACTTCTTGGTGAGGATGTGACGCTTGAACGCCTGGCCCCGCTTGACGGTGCCACCCGGGCGAACGCGAAAACGCTTCTTCGCGCTGCTCTTGGTCTTCATTTTGGGCATGACTGCTCCTTTTTTGTTGCTGCTGCAGGCGCCGGCACAACGCGTACCGTCTTGTAGGCCTGCAGTCGCTTCTGACAACACTGCGGCGACCAAACCGCAGCGTTGAACCCCTTTGGCATCGGGCCGATGCGCAGTCCTCAGGACTTTCGCTTCGGGCCCAGCACCATGATCATCTGACGCCCTTCGAGCTTGGGCATGTTCTCGACCACCGAGACATCGGCCAACTCATCGCGAATGCGCTCGAGCAATCGCATGCCGATGTCTTGGTGGGTGATTTCCCGACCGCGATAACGCAAGGTGACCTTGCCCTTGTCGCCGTCCTCTTCGATGAAGCGGCGCAGGTTGCGCATCTTGATCTGGTAATCACCTTCATCGGTGCCAGGGCGGAACTTGACCTCCTTGACCTCGATGACTTTTTGTTTTGACTTGGCTTCCGCCGCGCGCTTTTGTTCTTGGTACTTGAACTTGCCGTAGTCCATCAGCCTGCACACAGGAGGATCGGCTGCGGCCGCGATCTCGACCAGATCCACGTCCAACTCACCGGCCATGCGCAACGCTTCAAGGGTACTGACGATGCCCAGAGGCTCGTTTTCAACACCGTTCAAGCGGACTTCAGGAACCATGATCTCCCGGTTGAGCCGGTGCTTGCGCTCGGCATTCGGGGTACGGCGATCAGCAAAAGTAGCGATGGTTAGAACCTTTCAAAGGACGCCAAGGCAACGGAGTCCAAAAATAACGGCGCGCCCGATCGAAACTGAGGCTTGGCTCACCTGCGCAACGCTGGGGAGTTCATGCTTTTCGAACGATGTCTTGGGACAGTTTCAATGAGAAATCAGCCACCGACATCACCCCGAGATCTTGATTGCCCCGGGCGCGCACCGCAACGGAACCGTTTGCCTTTTCCTTGTCGCCAACGACAAGAATGTACGGAACCTTTTGCATTGAATGCTCGCGAATTTTATAACTTATTTTCTCGTTTCGCATATCGGTAGTGACTCTAACTCCTTGTTTTTGAAGCGATTTCGACACTTCTTGAGCGTAGTCAGCCTGCAAATCGGTGATCGCGGTCACCACCACCTGAACCGGCGCGAGCCAAACCGGCAGCGCGCCGGCGTGTTCTTCGATCAGGATTCCGATGAAACGCTCGAAGCTGCCGACGATGGCGCGGTGCAGCATCACCGGTGTGGCGCGGTCGCCTTGGGCGTTGACAAATTCAGCTCCGAGACGTTCGGGCATCGAGAAATCCACCTGGATCGTCCCGCACTGCCACTGCCGGCCGATGGCGTCCTTGAGCGTGTACTCGATCTTCGGCCCGTAGAACGCGCCCTCGCCAGGTGACACCACGAATTCGCAGCCCGAGCGCTCGAGGCTTTCGATCAGCGCGTGCTCGGCCTTGTCCCACACGGCGTCCGAGCCGATGCGCTTTTCGGGGCGCGTGGCGACCTTGTAGAGGATGTTCTTGAAGCCGAAGTCCGCATAGACCTTTTGCAGCAGTTCGGTGTAGGCCACGCACTCGTCGAGGATGTGTTCTTCGGTGCAGAAGATGTGCCCGTCGTCCTGCGTGAAGCCGCGCACGCGCATGATCCCGTGCAGCGAGCCGCTGGGCTCGTTGCGGTGGCACTGGCCGAACTCGCCAAAGCGCAGCGGCAGATCGCGATAGCTCTTGATGCCCTGCTTGAAGATCAGGATGTGGCCCGGGCAGTTCATCGGCTTGAGCGCGTAGTCGCGCTTTTCGCTTTCGGTAGTGAACATGTTCTCGCGGTACTTGTCCCAGTGGCCGGTTTTCTCCCACAGCCCTTGGTCGAGCACCTGTGGGCCCTTGACCTCCTGATAGCCGTTGTCGCGGTAGACAGCGCGCATGTACTGCTCTACTTGCTGCCACACGGTCCAGCCCTTGGGGTGCCAGAACACCAACCCCGGTGCGTGATCGTCGATGTGGAACAGATCCAGTTCGCGGCCGAGCTTGCGGTGGTCGCGCTTTTCGGCTTCCTCGAGCATGTGCAGGTGCTGCTGCAAGTCGTCCTTGGTCGCCCAGGCCGTGCCGTAGATGCGCTGCAGCATCTCGTTGCGGTGGTCGCCACGCCAGTAGGCGCCCGCCACCTTCATCAGCTTGAAGTGCTTGAGCTTGCCAGTGCTCGGCACGTGAGGGCCGCGGCACAGGTCTTCGAAGCTGCCTTCACGGTACAGCGAGACGTCCTCGTTGCTCGGGATGCTGCCGATGATCTCGGCCTTGTAGGCCTCGCCGATGCCCTTGAAGTGCGCCACCGCCTCGTCTCGCGGCAGCACGCGGCGCTCGATCTTTTCGTCTTTCTTGGCCAGCTCGGCCATGCGCGCTTCGATGGCGGCCAGGTCTTCGGGCGTGAACGGGCGCTTGTACGCAAAGTCGTAGAAGAAGCCGTTTTCGATCACCGGGCCGATCGTGACCTGCGCTTCCGGAAACAACTGCTTGACCGCATAGGCCAGCAAGTGCGCGGTCGAGTGGCGAATCACCTCAAGCCCGTCGGCATCCTTGTCGGTGATGATGGCCAGCGCGGTGTCGTGCTCCATGAGGTGGCTGGTATCGACCACCTTGGCATCGGCCCCCGTGCCCACGCGCCCGGCCAGCGCCGCCTTGGCCAGCCCGCCACCGATCGACGCGGCCACCTCGGCCACCGTCACGGGGCCGGCAAACTCGCGCTGTGAGCCGTCGGGCAGTTGAATCGAGATCATGGAAGCTCCAGACATGGCGCAGCGTGCTGCGCTGAAAACGACGGCGCGATCGAACGCCAATCCGTCAGAAAAAACCCTCGGATGGTAAGCGGCGACCGCTCGCAGCGGGGCCTCAACGCCGGGTCTGCAGCTTGGCGAGAGCCGCCGCCATCGCCCCGCCCAAGGGCGCTGCAGCCGGCGCCGACGTCGAGCGGCCCGCCGGCCGGTCGCTGCGCCCGCCACGCGAATCACGCTGGCCAGCCGGCGCGCCGCTGCGCTCGCCCACCGCCGCATCGAGCTTCATCGTGAGCGAAATGCGCTGGCGCGACAGATCCACCTCGAGCACCTTGACGCGCACCACATCGCCGGTCTTGACCACCTCGCGCGCATCGTTGACGAATTTGTGCGCAAGCTGGCTGACATGGATCAGCCCGTCCTGATGCACGCCCAGATCGACGAACGCGCCGAACTGCGCCACGTTGCTGATGGTGCCTTCGAGCGTCATGCCCGGTTTCAGGTCCTTGATGTCTTCGACGCCATCGGCCAGGCGCGCCACCTTGAAGTCGGGGCGCGGATCACGTCCGGGTTTTTCGAGTTCGGCCAGGATGTCCTTGACGGTGATGGCGCCAAAGCGCTCGTCGGCAAAGGCCTCGGGCCGCAGCGCACGGATCACGTCGCTGTGGCCCATGACCTCGGCGGCGGGTTTGTTCACCGCGGCCAGGATGCGCTCGACCACCGGGTAGGTTTCGGGGTGCACGCCGGACTGGTCCAGCGGGTTGTCGCCGTCGCGCACGCGCAAAAAGCCCGCGCTTTGCTCGAAGGTCTTGGCGCCCAGACCCGCCACATCAAGCAGCTGCTTACGGTTGCGAAAAGCACCATGCGAATCGCGCCAGCGCACGATGCTGGTGGCCACCGCCGCACTCAGCCCCGACACGCGCGACAGCAGTGGCGCCGAAGCGGTGTTCACATCGACGCCCACCGAGTTCACGCAGTCTTCGATGACGGCGTTGAGGCTCTTGGCCAGATCGCTTTGGTTGACGTCGTGCTGGTACTGGCCCACGCCGATGCTCTTGGGCTCGATCTTCACCAGTTCGGCCAGCGGGTCCTGCAGCCGCCGCGCGATGCTCACCGCGCCGCGCAGGCTCACGTCCAGATCGGGCAGCTCCTTGCTGGCGTACTCGCTGGCGCTGTAGACCGACGCACCCGCCTCGCTGACCACCACCTTCTGGATGGCTCGTGGCGTCTCGGTGCCCGAGGTCTTTTGCAGCCGCTGAATCAGCTCGGCGGCCAGCTTGTCGGTCTCACGGCTGCCGGTGCCGTTGCCGATGGCCACCAGATCCACGCCGTGCGTGGCGCACAGACGGCCCAGCGCGTGCAGCGAGCCTTCCCAGTCGCGGCGAGGCTCCAGCGGATAGATGGTTTCGGTGGCCAGCACGCGGCCGGTGGCATCGACCACGGCCACCTTGCAGCCGGTGCGAATACCCGGGTCCAGCCCCATCACCACGCGCGGGCCCGCCGGCGCGGCCAGCAGCAAATCGCGCAGGTTCTCGGCAAACACCTTGATCGCCACGCGCTCGGCTTCTTCGCGCAGGCGGGCGAACAGGTCGCGCTCGAGGCTCAGGCTCAGCTTGACCTTCCAGCACCAGGCGATGCACTTGCGAATCAACTCGTCGGCCGGACGCTTGGCGTGGCTCCAGCCCAAGTGAACCGCGATGCGGCCCTCGGCCATCGACACCGCAGGCGCCGGCTTGCCCGTGCCCGTGGTGGCGGCCGGCGCTTCATCGCCATGCACCAGCTTTGCGTCGAGCAGCTCGAGCGCGCGACCGCGAAACACAGCCAGCGCGCGGTGCGACGGCACCTTGCGGATCGGCTCGGCGTAGTCGAAGTAGTCGCGGAACTTGGCCACGTCGGGGTGGTTCGCGTCCTTGCCCTCGATCAAGCGGCTTTGCAGCCGGCCGTCTTCCCACAGCCATTCACGCAGCCGGCCCACCAGTACCGCGTCTTCGGCCCAGCGCTCGGCCAGGATGTCGCGCACGCCGTCGAGCACGGCCAACGCATCGGCAAACCCGGCCTCGGCCAGCGCGGCAGCACCGCCTTCGAAGCTGGCGACAAAGGCCGTGGCCTCAGCCAGCGGATCGAGCATCGGGTCGGCAAACAGCCGATCGGCCAGCGGTTCGATGCCGGCTTCGCGGGCGATCATGGCCTTGGTGCGGCGCTTTTGCTTGAACGGCAGATACAGGTCTTCGAGCTCTTGCTTGGTGGGCGCGGCCTCGATCGCGGCGCGCAGCTCGGGCGTGAGCTTGCCCTGCTCTTCGATGCTCTTGAGCACGGCGGTGCGGCGCTCGGCCAGCTCGCGCAGGTACGACAGGCGCGACTCGAGCTCGCGCAGCTGGATGTCATCGAGGTTGTCGGTGACTTCCTTGCGGTAGCGCGCGATGAAGGGCACGGTGGCACCGCCGTCAAGCAGTTCGACGGCGGCATGAATCTGGGCCGGCCGAACCTTCAGCTCGGCGGCAATTTGAAGCAGGATGGGGTTCAAGGCAGGCGGCCCCAGTTGGGGCGAGAAAGGCAGAAGAAAGTCGGGGACGCGCGAAGAAGACGAACTCGCGGCGAGAAAAATCAGTGTGCCACAGGGGTCTGAGCGACCAGGCCCAGCACACCCCGTGCAGCCCGCACGCCACTGGCAAAGCACGCGGTGAGCAGGTAGCCGCCGGTGGGCGCTTCCCAGTCCAGCATTTCGCCGGCGCAAAAAACACCCGGCAGCGCCTTGATCATCAGGCCGTCGTCGAGCGCTTCAAAGCGCACGCCGCCCGCGCTGCTGATGGCCTCGTCAATTGGCCTGGGCGCGCTCACATGCAGCGGCAGCGACTTGATGAAGGTGGCCAGTTGCCGCGCATCGGCCATCACCTCGCGCGGGGTCAACTCGTGCAGCAGCGCGGCCTTCACGCCGTCGATGCCCAAGCGCGACTTCAAGTGCGTGGCCAACGAGCGCGAACCGCGCGGGTGCATCAGCTCGCGCAGCACCCATTCGGCACTGCGCGCCGGCAGTAAATCGATGAAGGCCTGCGCTTGGCCTTGCGCCGCCAGCGCATCGCGCAGCGTGGCCGAGGCGGCATAAATCAGGCTGCCTTCGACGCCGCCCTCGGTGATGACGAACTCGCCGGCCTGCTCGAACTCGCGGCCGTCGGGACCCGTGCAGCGCAGCGCCACGTTCTTGACCGGCGCGCCGGCGTGGCGGCTGCGCAAGTGCTCGCTCCAACCGGCTTGTGTCAGACCCGCAGCATCGGCACGGGCCACATCGAAGCCGCAGTTCGATGGGCGCAGCGCGGCCACATCGGCACCGTGCGCTGTCAGCCACGGCACCCAAGCGCCGTCGGAGCCCAGGCGCGACCAGCTCGCGCCGCCCAGCGCCAGCAACACCACATCAGCCTGCACCGTGACGGATCCGTGGGGGCTGTCAAAGGCCAGCGCGTGGCGGCCTTCGCTCGTCTCGTCGGCGGCCCAGCCGATACAGCGGTGGCGCTGATGAAAGCGCACCCCCAGCCCGCGCAGCCGGTGCAGCCAGGCGCGCAGCAGCGGTGCGGCTTTCAAGTCGATCGGAAAGACGCGCGCCGAACTGCCCACGAAGGTTTCAACGCCCAGACCGCGGGCCCAGGTGCGCAACTCAGTCGCGCCGAACTCGCGCAGCATCGAAGCGATGACATCGCGGCGGGCGCCATAGCGCCCGGCAAAGGCCTCGGGCGCTTCCGAGTGCGTGAGGTTCAAGCCGCCCTTGCCTGCCAGCAGGAACTTGCGACCCACCGAGGGCATGGCGTCGTAGACATCGACCTGCACCCCAGCGCCCGCCAGCACCTCGGCGGCCATCAGGCCCGCGGGCCCTCCGCCCACGATGGCAACGGCCAGCGGACGGCTATGGGCTGGCTTCGAATCAGTCGGTGGGGAGTTCGACAACAAAGGTGCAATGCAAAGGCAACGCTCAAGGCGAGCCAACCAGCATAGGGCAACGGCATGGGCGGCCAGCGCCGCGCGCCGCGCTTTCCCGATTCAGCATCCCGATGCCAGAATCCAGCTCATGCCAGCGCGGCTCTCGGATGCACGGGTTCGGCGGCTACAGGTACACATCGCGTCAATCCAAGTGCCCGGCCAGAGGAATCCCATGAGTGCCATCCTGAAAAACATCTTCGGCGAGTCGGAGCGGGCCCGCGAAATGCATCTGCAAATCGATGCGCTGAACGACGAACTGGAGTCGATGAAGACGCGGTTCGAGCTCATCCGCATGGCCACATCCGATGGCACCTGGGACATGGTGGTCAACCATGCAGACCCGGCCAACCCGCGCAACCCGTTTTGGTGGTCGGACCAGTTTCGTCACCTGCTCGGCTTCCAAACCGAAAAAGAATTTCCGAACGTGCTGTCGAGCTGGGCCAGTCGGCTGCACCCCGAAGACCGCGAGCCCACGCTGGCCGCCTTTGGCCGTCACCTGGCCGACCGCAGCGGCCGCACTCCCTACGACGTGGTCTATCGGCTGGCCACCAAGAGCCGCGAGTACCGCTGGTTTCGCGCACGCGGGCAGACCGTGCGTTCGGCCAACGGCACGGCACTGCGTGTGGCCGGCTCGCTGACCGACATTCATGAGTCGCGAACCCGCGAGTTGATGCTCGAAACACTGCTCGTGCGCTTTGATCTGGCGCGCGAGATGCTGCAAGACGGCCTGTGGGATCTGGAGGTCGTCGCCGGCGATCCGGTCAACCCGAAGAATGCGTTTTGGTGGTCAGACCAGTTCCGCAGGCTGCTGGGCTACGAGAACGCCCAGGAGTTTCCTGATGTGCTCGACAGCTGGGCCTCGAAGTTGCACCCGGAGGACGCTCAGCGCACGGTTGATGCCTTCACAGCGCACCTGACCGACCGCACCGGCCGCACGCCCTATGACCTGGAATACCGTCTACTTTGCAAGGACGGCGAATACCGCTGGTTCCGTGCCCGGGGCCAGACCAAGCGGGCCGCCGATGGCACGCCGCTGCGGGTGGTGGGCGCACTGAGCGACCTGACGCTGCAAAAACACGAAGAAGCCAACCAGCGCAAGCAGGCCGAGAACAACGCCTTTCTCGACGCCAGCCTCAAAAGCATCGGCAGCATCGTGGGCACGATCCAGCGGGTGGCCGATCATACGAATCTGCTGGCGCTCAACGCCGCGGTCGAGGCCGCGCGTGCCGGCACCGCCGGTCTGGGCTTCGCAGTGGTCGCTGACGAGATCCGCACCCTGGCGCAGCAAGTGCGCAGCGCCACCGCCCAGATCGTCGACATTCAGGTCAGCCTGACCGACCGCCGCAATCGGATGTGAGCGGCTCAGGCCGCGCTGTCGCCGTCTTTCGTGCGGCGGCTGTCGGTGGCCGCACGCGTCAGGTACTTGAAGCTGCCCGTGGCATGCGCGAGCAGGTGGCCGGCCGCATCAAAAAGAGAGGCCTCGCAAAACGCCAGCGTCGGCGTGCGTGACAACACCCGAGCGCGTGCCGTCAGGCGGCCCTCGGCGGGGCGCATGAAGGTGGTCTTCATCTCGACGGTGATCACCGCACGGCCGGTCGCACCAGCCGGTGCCGTGGCAGGCACATCGGCACTGCGCGCGGCGTGGGCCATGGTCACGTCGAGCAGCGTCATGGTCACGCCGCCGTGCGCCATGTGCATCGAGTTGTGCTGATCGGCACGCAGCTGCAGGCCCAGTTCGGCCTCGCCGCCTTGCATGCGCAGCAGCTCAAAGCCCATGGCCTTCACGAACGGGATGGCAATCGGAAAGTCCATCGCTTGATTGTCCCTGCGGCTCAGCGCGAGAGCGCCTTGAAGAAAGCTCGGCTGTCGGTGGGGCGGCCCAGAAAGCGCTGCACCAGATCGCCGGGTGCGACCTGTCCGCCGTTTTGCAGCACCGTCTGGCGATAGCGCATCCCGACGCGGGCATCGAGCCGGTCGGCGGCAAAGGCGGTGCGCAGATCGTCGGCCATCACCTGGCTCCACAGGTAGCCGTAGTACCCGGCGGCGTAGCCACTGGCGATGTGCTCGAAGCCCGCAGGAAACAGCGTGCCCGAGACCGTGCCCAGCGGCGTTTCGCCTTCCATGCGCGTCCACAGGGCCATCGGCTCAAGAACCTCGCGGCCGTGCAAGGCCAGGTCGTAGCGGGCAAACAGGTGCTGACGCGACACCATCACGCCTTTGCCGAAATCACGCGCGGCCTTGGCCTGCGCCAGCAGCGCTGGTGGCACGGGCACGCATGACGGGCAGACCTCGCGCATCAGGGCGATCACCTGGGGGTCGTAGACCCAGTCCTCGAGCATCTGCGAAGGCGCCTCGACAAAGTCGAGCTGCACGTTGGTGCCGCCCTGCGCGGCATGTCGGGTGGTCGACAGCAGCGCGTGCAGCGCATGTCCGAACTCATGCAGAAGCGTCTCGAGCTCGGCCGGCGTGAGGCCCTGACGGTTGAAGTTGACGACCAGCGCGGCCGCCGGCCGCCGATCTGCCAAGCTCGACGCATTGCGAAAGCTCCACACCGCCGCGTGGTTGAATTTGTCGGCGCGGGGATACAGATCGACGAACAGCGTGCCCAACAGCGTGCGGCTGTCGGCGTCCACCACCGAATAGGCACGGGCGTCGCGATGCCACAGCGCAGTTTTCGACGAAGCCGGCAGCGGTGCGATCACCACGCCAAAGAGCTTTTCGGCCAGACGAAACACCCACGCCAGACTGGCCTCGGGCGGAAAGTGGCGCCTGAACTGCTCCTGATCGACCGCATGGCGGCTTTGCCGCAGTCGCTCGGAATAGAACGCCACGTCCCAGCGCTCGAGTGCAGTGGCCTCCACGGGCTGCTGAAGATCGCGTGCCTTTTCTGCACGCAGCTCAGCCAGATCGGCCAGCTCGCGATCGCGCACCGCGTCCTTCACGGTGGCCAGGAAAGCCTGCACCTCAGATTCGCTGTGCGCCATGCGACGGCGCAGCACGAAATCGGCGTACGACGCGAAGCCGAAGTGGCCTGCCAGCTCATGGCGGGCGGTGGCCAGCGCGAAAAGCGTGTCGATGTTGGGCTTGCCGCCTTGCGACAAATAGGCACGCCACATGCGTTCGCGGGTGGCCGGCACGGTCGCGTTTTCAAGCACCGCGAACACCGTGGGCTGCGCCAGACCCAGCCGGTAGCGCCCGTGTGCGTCGCGCGGCGCGCGGCGCCACAACCCCGAAGGCACGCCGGCGAGTTCGGCCTTCGAAAACGCCAGCTCGGTGCGGTCTTCGCGCAGACGGCGCTCGAAGGTCTGGCTCAGTTGCGTGATCTGTTCGCGCAGCTCGCGCACACGGTTTTGGCGATCGGCAGGCAGCGCCACGCCCGCATCCTCGAATGCATCGAGTGCTTCGCGCTGAAAGCGGCGGTCGATCTCGTCGTCGGGCGCCGCCTGCTGCAGCCGGGCATAGACGGCCGCATTCTGGAAAAAGCGCGCCGACCACGCATCGTGATCGCGCTCGCAGGCCTCCGACGCATCGCGGATCGCCTGCCGTGGGCTGACCGCAGCCAGCACGCCCAGCGGCCCGAGCGTGTCCTCTTCGCGGCGGGTGATCGCATCGAGTTGCTCGAAGAACTGCGCGGCCGAAGGCTGCTCCTGACTCGCGAGACGACTTTCCGCGAGAGCGAGATCGGCCAGCATGGCCGCGCATTGCGCGGCGACGACTCGCGCGCTGGATGGCACCGGAAACACGAACGCGCCGTCATCCGGCTGCCGAGCCGTCGGCAAGGGCCCAGCGCCCAGCGCGCTCGCACACACGCCAGACCACACCAGCAGCAGCGCAGCCCATCGAAGCAAGCGGCGCACTTGGCTCAGAGCGCGCCCGCCGAGGTGTCGTAGTCCAGCACCTGCCGGCCGGATCTCATCGCGCCCAGTTGCACCGCCACTTCCTTGTGGTGCGGGTGATTCTGATAAGCCTCGAGCTGTGCGGCGTCGGTGAAGGTCGACACCAGAACCACGTCGACATTGGCCTCGAGTCCCTCGCGGCGGATGCCCACATCGAACTCGACGATGCCCGGCACCACGGCAGCGCACGAATCGAGCAGCGCCTTGAAGCGTGGGGCCTCGGCGGGCTGATGCAAGCTCCACATCACGATGTGACGGATCATTTTTTCTGTCCTGGTTGTCGAGGCGGCTGCCGCAAAGGCCGCAAGGGTAGCAAGGTCGGCATGGCCGGGGTGCATACACTGCCGGCCATGAATTCAACGCCCCACCACACCGCCGCGGCCTTGCCGCAAACCCTGACCACCGGACCCGACTGGAGCTGGCCCAACCGCTTCAAGGCGCTGGGCGAGGACCACCACACCGAGCTCTCGCCCGAGCCCGTGCCCGACCCCCACTGGGTCGCACGCAGCGAGCCTTGCGCGCAAATGCTCGGGCTGCCCGCCGATTGGGCCGAGCGCAGCGACTGGAACGCGCTGCAGGTGCTCAGCGGCAACGCCTTGTGGCCGGGCATGCAACCGCTGGCCAGCGTCTACAGCGGACACCAGTTCGGCGTGTGGGCAGGGCAGCTGGGCGACGGCCGCGCGCTGTGGCTGGGCGAGATCGACACGCCGTCCGGGGTGCAGGAACTGCAACTCAAGGGCGCCGGCCTGACGCCGTATTCGCGCATGGGCGATGGCCGCGCGGTGCTGCGCTCGTCGATCCGCGAATTTCTGTGCTCCGAAGCCATGCATGGCCTGGGCATCCCGACCACCCGCGCGCTGGCCATCACCGGCTCGCCGCTGCCGGTTCTGCGCGAAACGCTGGAGACCGCCTCGGTGGTCACCCGCGTGGCGCCGAGCTTCATCCGCTTCGGTCACTTCGAGCACTTTTCTCAGGCCGACGGGCCCGAAGGCCTGCGTCGGCTGGCCGATTTCGTGATCGACCATCACTACCCCGAGTGCCGCGAGGCGGCGTTGCCCTATCCGGCGATGCTGCAAGAAGTAGCCGGTCGCACGGCCGATCTGATGGCGCAGTGGCAGTCGGTGGGCTTTTGCCACGGCGTGATGAACACCGACAACATGTCGATCCTGGGGCTGACCCTCGACTACGGGCCGTTCGGCTTTCTCGACGGCTACGACCCCACACACATCTGCAACCACACCGACCGCCAGGGTCGCTACGCATTCGGCCGCCAGCCCAGCGTGGCGCTGTGGAACCTGCACGCGCTGGCGCAATCGCTGATGCCCTTGATCGGCGACAGCGAAAACGCACTGGCGGCCATCAGCATCTTCAAGCCCGTGTATGCCGATTCCATGCGCCGCCGGTTGCGCGAGAAATGCGGACTGGCCACCATGCAGGCCGAGGACGCCGGCATGATCGACTGGCTGCTCAAGCAAATGGCCTATGAGCGCACCGACCACACCCTGTTCTTCCGGCGACTGGCCGGCTTCAGCACCGCCGCAGGTGCCGACAATTCGGTGGTGATGGGCATGTTCAAGGATCGCAAGTTTGTAGATGCGTGGGCCAAGTCCTATGGCGATCGTCTGCGTGCCGAAGGCAGCGTCGACGAGCAACGTGCAGCCGCCATGAAGCTTGTCAATCCAGCCGTGGTGCTGCGCAACCATCTGGCCGAAGGTGCCATACGCCAGGCCCGCACCGGCGATTTTTCCGAGGTGAACCGCTTGCTGAAGGTGCTGCAAAACCCCTTCGACAACGCGCTGGACGGCACGCCCGACGCCGATGCGCCACCCGAATGGGCGCGCCACATCGAAGTTTCATGTTCATCCTGAACAATCCACAACCAGACACCCCATGAAAGACGACAAGCCCCGCGAAATCCGCAAGACCGATGCCGAATGGCGCGCCCAGCTCGATGCCACGCAGTACGAGGTGGCACGTCAGGCCGGCACCGAGCGCGCCTTCACCGGCAAGTACTGGGACCACTGGGAGAGTGGTCGCTACGACTGCATCGGCTGCGGCACGCCGCTGTTTGCGGCCGACACCAAGTTCGATGCGGGCTGCGGCTGGCCAAGCTATTGGGAGCCTGTTAACGCCACGGTCGTCGAACGGATCGTCGATCGCAGCCACGGCATGGTTCGCGTCGAGGTGCGCTGCAACCGCTGCGGCTCGCACCTGGGCCATGTGTTCAACGACGGGCCGGCACCCACCGGCGAACGCTTTTGCATCAATTCGGCGTCGATCGATTTCAAACCCCAGGACTGAACGGCAACGCCACAGATGAAACTGCTATTTGATTTCCTGCCGATCCTGCTGTTTTTCGGCACCTACAAGTACGCCGAAGCCCACAAGGACTGGGCGGCGGCATTCGCCACCGAGCACTTCGGCTTCATGGTCTCGGGTGGCATGGTCGGCGTGCAGGAAGCACCCGTGCTGCTGTCGACGCTGGTGGTCATCGCCGCCACCGCACTGCAGGTGGTCTGGCTGAAGACCCTCGGCAAGAAGATCGACACCATGCTGTGGGTGAGCCTGGGGCTGATCGTGGTGCTGGGCGGCGCCACCGTGTGGTTTCACAACGAGACCTTCATCAAGTGGAAGCCCAGCGTGCTGTACTGGGTGATGGCACTGGCGCTGTGGGCCAGCGCCAACCTGTTCGGCAAGGACATCCTGCGCAAAATGATCGGTGATCAGCTCAAGCTGCCCGATCCCATCTGGAAGCGGCTCACGCTGCTGTGGTGCGCGTTCTTTGCGGTGATGGGAGTGATCAACATCTTCGTGGCCTACAACTTCTCGACCGACAGTTGGGTCAACTACAAGCTGTTCGGCGGCACCGGATTGATGATCATCTTCATGATCGGCCAGGGTCTGTATGTGAGCCGGCACATCGAAGAAGAAGACGCAGACGCCACACCGCCGAAAGCCTGAGATGAGCATTTGTGCCACCGACATCGAACGCGTGCTCAGTGCCGCCTTGCAACCCACGCAGCTCGAGGTGCAAGACGACAGTCACCTGCACGCCGGCCATGCAGGCGCGAGCGAAGGCCGTCACTTCACCGTGCGTGTGACCAGCGCTCGCTTTGACAGACTCAACCGCGTGGCCCGCCACCGCCTGGTCTACGCTGCACTGCAAAGCGAAATGAGTTCTTCCATCCACGCGCTGGCCATCGAGGCCAAAGCCCCCGCCGATGGCCATGCCTGATCTTCACCCCCGGCACCTCTGCCGGACTTTTTGGCAGTACCCGACACGGCATGCCGCCGTGCTCGTGCTGTTTTCACCTCCTGAGTTGAAAGCCTCAATCCCATGAACAAGTCGTTCCAACCCGTGGCACTGGCCACCCTGTGCGTGGCTTTGCTCGCGCCGCTGCCGTCGTTTGCCCAGAACGTGGCCATCGTCAACGGCAAGCCGGTGCCCAAGGCCCGCTACGAGGCGCTGCTGCAGCAAGTCGTCAAGCAAGGCCAAACCAAGACACCGGAGCTCGAGGCCCAGGTGCGCGACGAAGTGGTGCTGCGCGAGATGTTCGTGCAGGAAGCCGAAAAGCGCGGCCTCACCGCCACCCCTGAATACAAGATGCAAATGGAGTTCGCGCGCCAGACCATCCTGATCCGCGAGCTGTTCGCCAAGTTCCAGGAAAAAAACCCGGTCACCGACGCCGAAATCCAAGCTGAGTACGACAAGTTCAAGGCCCAGTCCAACCCGGTCGAGTACCGCGCGTCACACATCCTGGTCGAGACCGAGGATCAAGCCAAGGCCCTGATCGCCCAGATCAAGGCCGGTGGCAACTTCGAAGACATCGCCAAGAAGCAGTCCAAGGACTCGGGCTCGGGCGCCAATGGCGGCGACCTGGGCTTCGCCAACCCGGCGGCCTATGTGCCTGAGTTTTCACAGGCCATGGTCAAGCTCAAGAAGGGCGAGATGACCGACACGCCGGTGCAGTCGCAGTTCGGCTATCACATCATCTTGCTGGTGGAAACACGCGAGTCCACGCCGCCATCGCTCGAAGAACTCAAGCCGCAGATTCAGCAGCGCATCGCGCAGATGAAGATGACGAAGTTCCGCGACGACATCCGCGCCAAGACCAAGACCGACTACAAGTTCGCCGAGTGATCTGAGCGCCATGCGGCCGGTGGGGGCTCGACGCGCTCAGGCGTCGAGCTTCACCCGGCCGGCCTCGATGTGCAGTTGGCGGTCACAGCGTGCGGCGACCTCGCGGTCGTGCGTGACGAGAACGAGCGTGGTGCCGTTTTCCCGGTTGAGCTCGAACATCAGCTCCATCACCCGCTCGCCGGTGGCGAAGTCGAGGCTGCCGGTGGGCTCGTCGGCCAGCAGCAGCGCGGGCTTGACGATGAAGGCACGCGCCAGCGCCACGCGCTGCTGCTCGCCACCCGACAGCACGCGTGGGTAGTGGTTCAGTCGATCGCCCAGCCCGACGCGACCGAGCATTTCTTTCGCGCGCACGCGCGCATCGCCTTGGCCTTGCAACTCCAGCGGCAGCATCACGTTCTCGATGGCGCTCAGGTTGCCCAGCAACTGAAAGCTCTGGAACACAAAGCCGACCTGCGCGGCACGCACCGCCGCGCGAGCGTCCTCGTCCAGACTGAACAGGTCCACCCCGGCCAGCTTCACACTGCCGCTGCTGGGGGTATCCAGACCGGCGATGATCGACAGCAGCGTGCTTTTGCCAGAGCCCGAGGCACCGACGATGGCCACCGATTGCTGTGGCTGCAGCTTGAAACTCACTTCGTGCAGGATGGTCAGCGGCCCGCTCGAATCGTTCACCTGCTTGGTGATGCGGTCAACAGCAATGATGGAATCGGACATGAGTGAACCAGGTAATCAATCAGACGTGCCCACGCCAGGCAGCGTGGGTGTGGTGAGCGCCAGCAGACGGCTGGCATTGCGACGCGTTTTTCACTGTACCGCGCTGCTGTCGGGGCTGGGCTTGCCGTGGACGGCACAGTCGCAGGCGATGCTCGCGGCCGCCATCCCCAAGACGCCTCGCCACACCGTGCTGGTGGTGGGCGACAGCCTGTCGGCCGAATACGGCTTGCCGCGCGGCAGCGGCTGGGTGACGCTGCTCGAGCAGCGCCTGCTCGGCCAGCAGTTGTCTGCCCGCGTGATCAACGCCAGCATCAGCGGCGACACCACTGCAGGCGGCTGGTCGCGTCTGCCCGCCCTGCTCAAGCAGCACCGACCCACCCAGGTGATCATCGAACTCGGTGGCAACGACGCGCTGCGCGGCCTGCCGCTGTCCGACACCCAGCGCAACCTCACCGAGATGACACGGGCCGCCAAGGACAGCGGCGCTCGGGTGCTCATCGCTGGCATTCAGGTGCCGCCCAATTACGGACGCCGCTACAACGACGATCTGGCCGCCGCCTTCGCCAGCGTGGCCAAGTCCGAGTCGGTGGCCCTGGTGCCCTTCATCCTTGAGGGCCTGGACACGGCGCAGTTTCAAGAAGACCGCATCCACCCGCTGGCCAGCGCCCAGCCGATCATCCTCGACAACGTGTGGCCGCGCTTCAAGCCGCTGCTGCGCTGAGGCTGCACTTTCAATCGTCGTCGCCGGCATCGAGTTCGGGAAACAGCACGCTGGTGTAGCCAAACTGCCTGAAATCGCGCACGCGCATCGGGTACAGCTTGCCGATGAGGTGGTCGCATTCATGCTGTACCAATCGGGCGTGAAAGCCGCTCGCCTCGCGCTCGATGCGCCGCCCGAGAGCGTCGAAGCCCTCGTAGCGAATGCGAGTGAAGCGCGGCACCATGCCACGCAGACTGGGCACCGAAAGGCAGCCTTCCCAGCCGTCTTCTTCGGCATCGCCCAGTGGCGTGATCTGCGGATTGATCAGCACCGTGGGCGGTACCGCATCGGCATCCGGATAGCGCGGGGTGTGCGCGAAGCCGAACACCACCATGGCCACATCCGCCCCGATCTGCGGCGATGCCAGCCCCGCGCCGTTGGCCACCTGCATGGTCTCGAACAAGTCGGCGACCAGTTCATGGAGTTCGCGCGTATCGAACGCAGTGACCGGTCTGGCCACGCGCAGCAGTCGGGCGTCGCCCATCTTCAGGATTTCTCGCACGGTCATGTCGGCTCTCCGGTGCCACTTCCCACGGTCAAAGCGCCGGCACCCAGCAACGCCATCAACCCCGCCTCATCAAGGACCGCCACGCCCAGCTCCAGCGCCTTGTCGAGCTTGCTGCCGGCCTCGCTGCCGGCGACCACGAAGTGTGTCTTCTTCGACACCGAGCCGGCCACCTTGCCGCCGGCCGTCTCGATCAACTCGCGCGCGGCGTCGCGGCCCATCGTGGGCAAGGTGCCGGTCAGCACAAAGGTCAGCCCCGCCACACCCGCAATGCCCACCGGCTGCGTGCCGCTGCCCTCTTCCCAAACGATGCCAGCGGCGCGCAATTGCTCGACGATCTCGCGGTGGTGCGACTGATCGAAAAAGCTGCGCACACTGTGCGCGACCACCGGGCCGACGTCCTTGACCTCGAGCAATTGCGCTTCAGTGGCGTCCATCAGGCGGTCCATCGAGCCAAAGTGGCGCGCCAGATCCTTGGCGGTGGTCTCGCCCACATGGCGTATGCCCAGCGCGAACACAAAGCGCGGCAGCGTGGTGCGCCGACTCGCTTCCAGAGCGGCCAGAAGGTTGGCCGCGCTCTTGTCGCCCATGCGATCGAGCGCGCACAGCTTGGCCAGCCCCAGCGTGTAGAGCTCGGGCAGCGTGCGGATCAGACCGGCATCGACCAACTGGTCGATGAGCTTGTCGCCCAGGCCTTCGATGTCCATGGCGCGGCGCCCAGCGAAATGCGCGATCGCCTCCTTGCGCTGTGCCGCGCAGGTCAGCCCGCCGGTGCAACGCCAGTCGACCTCGCCTTCCTCGCGGGCGATCGGGCTGCCGCACACCGGGCACTGGCCGCTCAAGCGCTGGTACAGATCAAAGGGCTCGCCACGCGACGCGGCATCGGCAGCGGCGGGCGATTCGTGCACCACGCCCACCACCTGCGGAATGACGTCGCCAGCGCGACGCACGATCACGGTGTCGCCCACGCGCACGTCGCGGCGGCGCACTTCGTCTTCGTTGTGCAGCGTGGCGTTGCTCACCGTGGTGCCGCCCACGAAAACCGGATCGAGCTTGGCCACCGGCGTGAGCTTGCCGGTGCGCCCGACCTGGATGTCAATGCCCAGCAAGCGCGTCATCTGCTCTTGCGCCGGGTACTTGTGCGCCACCGCCCAGCGCGGCTCGCGGCTGACGAAGCCCAGCTGCTGCTGCAAGGCGCGGTCGTTGACCTTGTAGACCACGCCGTCGATGTCGAAGGGCAAGCCATCGCGCTGCGCGCCCACCGCCGCATGAAAGGCCACCAGCCCGTCGGCGCCTTGCACCACCGCGCGCTCGTCGCACACCGGCAGCCCCATGGCCGCGAGTGCATCGAGCAGCGCGCTGTGGGTGGCCGGCAGCGCGGCGTTGTCCTCGCCCCAGCCGCGCACCTCGCCCAGACCATAGGCAAAGAAACTCAGCGGTCGCCGTGCGGCGATCGCCGGGTCAAGCTGGCGCACCGCACCGGCTGCGGCATTGCGCGGGTTGACGAAGGTCTTTTCGTTTTTCGCGCCCTGTGCGATGAGCTCGCGCTGGCGCTCGTTGAGCGCTTCGAAATCGTCGCGGCGGATGTAGACCTCGCCGCGCACTTCGAGCACCTCGGGCACCACCCCACACAGCCGGCGCGGTATCTGCGCGATGGTGCGGATGTTTTGGGTGACGTCCTCGCCGGTCTCGCCGTCACCACGCGTGGCAGCTTGCACCAGCAGGCCCTGCTCGTAGCGCAGGTTCATGGCCAAGCCGTCGAACTTCAGCTCGGCGGCGTATTCGACCGGCGCCTCAGCATCGGTGAGCGCCAGCTCGCGGCGCACCCGCGCATCGAACGCGATGGCGCCGCTGGCTTCGGTGTCGGTCTCGGTGCGAATCGACAGCATGGGCACCGCGTGGCGCACCGGCTCGAAGCCCTCGAGCACGCCACCGATCACGCGCTGCGTGGGTGAATCCGGCGTGCGCCACTCGGGGTGCGCCGCCTCGATCGCCTCGAGCTCCTGATACAGCCGGTCGTACTCGGCATCGGGAATGGCCGGCTCATCGAGCACGTAGTAACGGTGGGCATGGCCCGTGAGCAGCGCGCGCAACTCGGCGGCGCGGCGTTCAAGGTCGGGCGCGGCCACGGCGGTCAGGGGCAAGATGGCGCCACAGCCCGCTCAGCTGAACAGCCGCCGGGCAGCAGCCGAGCCGGCGGCCAGATCGCGCGCGGCGAGCGCCTCGTAAAGGCGCACCAGTTCGCCATCGATGAAGGCGAAGCTGTCGGGCGTGAGCGGCTGCCCGCGGTCGTCGACCATGCCGGCGTCGAGGTCACGGGCCAGGCCGGTGGCGCTGGCTTGCCACGCGGCGAAGGGCGACTTGGCGGCATCGGTTTGCGCCACATCGAAGCCCAGCGTCAGCTCGCGCAGCGCGGCCTGGTTGGGGTCATCGGACAGCGCGGCCTGCGGATCGAAATTGAGCGTGAGCACCGGCGGCGCATCGTCCTCATCGGACGGCAGCACCAGCCGTCCGGGCAGCACGCCGGGCACGAATCCATGGTGCGAGGCCTGCTGCAGCACATAGCCCACGCTCCAGGCGGCCGAGCGTGCGCGCAGCAGCAGCACCATCTGCGCGTCATGGTCACCGGCAAAGGCATCGAGCTCGCGGGCCCGACCGGCCACATCCATCATGTCGGGAAAGTCGGCCATGGCGCCCACCGCCTCGGCAAAGTCCTGCAGCTTGTGCACGAACTCGGAGTACTCGATCTCGTTGAGCGCGCCGCTGCGGTTGGCCAGTTGCAAGCCGGCCTGCAGTTCGCTGTAGCGCTGGCCGGGCGCGGGCGATTCCCATTGGCCGTCGTCGGTGTTGAGGCCTTCGATGAAAAACGGCTTGCTGCCCGCGCGGCGGCTCCCGGGCTGGTGCGACAGCACCGCCTCGCCACTGATCGGCGACTCCAGCGTGAGCGGCACCACCACGTCAATCAACGCATCGACGCGCGGCAGCACCCGCCGGCGCAGCGAACGACCGGCCACCGCGCCTTCGAGCGTGGTGCTGCTCTCGCCCAGATGAGGCGCGATGCGCCCGTCAGGGTCATCGAATCCGGGCGGCTCGCCGGGGACGGTGTCCTGCGCGTCGGCGGTGTCGGTATCACCCATGCCCGGCTCGCGGGGCTCGAAACGGCTGTTGCCGGGTTCGGCTTTCTTCGGGCTGGCGCGACGTGCCTGCCACACGCCCTGCGCCAGCACAGCCACCAGCAGCACCACGCCAGCGGCTACCAGCGCCACGGTCAGGTTGTCGCTCATGCGGCCTCCGCCAGGCTCACGGCCTCGGCCATGTCGACCGCCACGATGCGCGAGACACCTTGTTCCTGCATGGTCACCCCGATGAGTTGCACCGCCATTTCCATGGCGATCTTGTTGTGGCTGATGAAAAGAAACTGCGTTCCCTTGGACATTTCCTTGACGAGCCGCGCATAGCGCTCGGTGTTGGCATCGTCGAGCGGCGCGTCCACCTCGTCGAGCAGACAAAACGGCGCCGGGTTGAGCTGAAAGATCGCAAACACCAGGGCGATTGCGGTCAGCGCCTTCTCGCCACCCGACAGCAAATGGATGGTGCTGTTCTTCTTGCCCGGCGGCTGCGCCATGACCTGCACGCCCGCGTCGAGGATCTCGTCGCCAGTCATCACCAGCCGGGCCTGGCCACCGCCGAACAGGCTGGGGAACATGCGCCCGAAATGCTCGTTGACCTGGTTGAAGGTGTTGCCCAGCAGATCGCGCGTTTCGAGATCGATCTTGTGGATGGCGCCTTCGAGCGTGGCCATGGCATCGAGCAGATCAGCGTTTTGCGCATCCAGAAAGGCCTTGCGCTCGCTCGACGCATTGAGCTCGTCGAGCGCGGCCAGGTTGACCGCGCCGAGCGCGGCAATGTCGCGGTTGATGCGGTCGATCTCGCTTTGCAAGCCGGCCAGCCTCACGCCGCCTTGTTCGATGCCTGCCGACAGCGCCTCGAAGTCGACCGCCGCGGCCACCAATTGCTCAAGGTACTGCGCGCCGCCGAGCTGTGCGGCTTGCGCTTCGAGCTGCAGCGTGGTGATGCGATCGCGAAGCGGCTGCAGGCTTTGCTCGTGCATGAGCCGCTGCCCGTCAGTGCGGCGCATGCGGGCGGTGAGGTCGTCGTATTCGCTGCGCCTCGCGGCCAACGCCGATTCGCGATCGAGCCTGAGCGCCAGCGCGTCTTGCAGACCGCTTTGCGCCGACACATCGTCCAGCCGCAGCAGCTCGTCGTTGATCTGTGCTTCGGTGGCCACGTTGGTGGCGATCTGTTGCGCTGCGGTGTCGATGCCGCGCTGCAATTCACCGCGGCGCGCGGCCAGCGAGCGCAAGGTGAATTGCGACTCCTGGGCCTCGCGCTCGAGCGCGCGCAACTTCTCGCGCGCCGAGCCCAGCGCGCGCTCGGCGGCGATCACCGCATCGTCGAGTTCGGCGTGGCGCTGCTGTGCGTCGCCCAGTTCGATGTCCAGCGTCTCGAAGCGCGCTTCGCCGATGGCGCGGCGCTCCTGGATGTCTTCGAGCCGGGCATCGACCTCGGCCAATTCTTCGGCCAGCTGGGCAGCACGCGCGGTGGTCTGCTCATCTTGCTGCGTCAGGCGCAGCAACTCGACTTGCAGCCGGTGCGCCTGGCCTTGCGAGTCGGTCGACTCACGCCGCGCGGTGGCCAGCTGCGCCGACGCCGCGCTGTAGGCCGCCTCGGCACGCACCTGGGCGCTGCGCGACTCTTCGGCGATCAGCGTTTGCGCGCGCAGCTGAAGCACGAGGTTTTCGATCTCCTGGGCGCGAGCAAGCAAACCCGACTGTTCCGAGTCCGGTGCATAGAACGCCACCGCGTGCGCGCTCACCGCATGGCCTTCGCGGGTGATCACCACCTCGCCAGCGGCCAGCCGCGAGCGCGCCGCCAGCGCATCGTCCAGGCTGTCAGCGGTGCGTACGCCGGCCAGCCAATCGGCCAGCAGCGCGGCCAGACCGGCCTCGCCGATGCGCAGCCGGTCGGCCAGACCCGGCAGTCCCGTTGTTGTACCGACTGCCGCAGGCGACGGCGCTGCGGGCGGCGTGCAAAACACCAGCTTGGCCGGCGGTGCGTCGGCGGCAAAGGCGCGCATGGTGTCGAGCCGGCCGACTTCGAGCGCGTGCAGCCGATCGCGCAAAGCCGCCTCAAGCGCAGTCTCCCAGCCGGTCTCGATGTGGATGCGTGTCCACAAGGCGGCCAGGCTGTCGAGTCCCTGGCGGGCCAGCCAGGGGCGCAGCTTGCCGTCGGTTTGCACTTTTTCCTGCAAGGCGCGCAGCGCATCAAGCCGCGCGCTCAGGTCGCTTTGACGCGTGGACTGCGCGTTGAGCTCGGCCTGCGCGACACGCCGCGCCTCGTCGAGTGCCGGCACCTGATCGCCAAGTTCAGCGAGACGCTCGTCGGCCAGCGCGCTGGCCTCATCGGCAGCGGCCGACTGAGCGCGCAGTTGCTCAAGCCGCTCGGCATCGGGCGCGGCAAGCTGGCGCTTTTCGCTGGCGAGCTTGTCGCGGCGGGCCTGCTGCTGACGGCTTTGATCCTCGAGGTTGCGGCTGTCGCCAGCGAGCAGCTGAATTTGCTGCTGCACCCCGGACACCAGCGTGCGCTGGGTGCTGGCTGCGGCTTGCGCAGAGCGCAGCGCGTCCTCGAGTGCGGGCAGCCGCTCGGTCTGGTCTTCGGTCTGGGCGGCAAGCACCTCGCTGCGTTCGTCAGCGGACTCCACCTGCACGGCGAGATGCTCCAGATCGGCCTTGGACTGGGCTTGGCGATCGCTCCACTGCGCGGTTTGCGCCACCAGTTCGGCCAGCCGCTGCTCGGCGCGCTGGCGGCCTTCGACGGCGTAGCGGATGCGTTCTTCAAGTCGGCTCACCTCGAGCGCGGCCTCGGCCAGCAGGCCCTGTGCGGCATGCAGCTCATCGCCGGCGGTGTAGTGCGCCTGACGCACGGTTTCAAGTTCGGCTTCGCCCTGGCGCAACTCGGCGGTGCGAGATTCCAGCGCGTTGACGGCGGAAGCCACCTCGCGCTCGACGCGCTGCTGCTCGGATGCCGCATCGCGATGGCGCAGGAACCACAGCTGGTGCAGCTTGCGCAGGCCGTCGTCTTGCAGTTGCCGGTAACGGCTGGCGACCTCGGCCTGGCGCTCGAGCTTGTCGAGCTGGCTGGTGAGCTCGCGCAGGATGTCTTCGACCCGTGTGAGGTTGTCGCGGGTGTCGCGCAGACGGGTCTCGGTTTCGCGGCGGCGCTCCTTGTACTTGGACACGCCAGCGGCCTCTTCGAGGAACAGCCGCAGCTCTTCGGGCTTGCTTTCGATGATGCGGCTGATGGTGCCTTGGCCGATGATGGCGTAGGCCCGCGGCCCCAGGCCGGTGCCAAGGAACACGTCGTGCACGTCACGCCGGCGCACGCTCTGACCGTTGATGTAGTAGCCACTGTTGCCGTCGCGCGTGAGCACGCGCTTGACGGCGATCTCGGCGAACTGGTTCCACTGGCCGCCGGCGCGCGCGTCCTCGTTGCTGAAGATGAGCTCGACGCTGGCGCGGCTGGCCGGCTTGCGGTGGCCCGAGCCGTTGAAGATCACGTCTTGCATCGACTCGCCGCGCAACTCGCTGGCCTTGCTCTCGCCAAGCACCCAGCGCACCGCATCCATGATGTTGGACTTGCCGCAGCCGTTGGGCCCGACCACCCCGACCAGTTGACCTGGCAGATGGAAATGGGTGGGGTCCGCAAACGACTTGAAGCCAGACAGCTTGATGGAATTCATGCGCATGGACGAGGGGATGAAACTCCGCTGCTGACCGCTCTGGCGGTTTCGCTTAAGTGCTTGATTTGAATGGCAAAAAACCCTTTTTTGGGGGGCTTTCAGACAGCGCTGGATGATAGCATCGAGCCATGAAGAACTGGTTCAAACGGCTGTTTGACGGCAAAGGCTCGCCCGCCCCCGCGCCTGCGGTGCCCGCCCCTCCGGTCAGGCTGTCCAGTTCGAGCGAGCAGGCCGCCCCGGTGCCTGGCGTGCGCCGCCCGCTGGTGGCCGCCAACGGCGATGTGGCCGGATTCGAGTTCACCCTGGCCGCCTCGATCGAGGACCGACTGCGCCGCCGCGCCGATCCGGTGGCGCACGCAGCGCATGCCATTTCGCTGATGCTGGCCATGCGCCCTGCCGTCGAAGCCGAGCAGATCGCGCTGGCCAGCCTGAGTGCCGAGTTGCTGATGCGCCCGGAAGTGATCGCCCAGCTGCCGGCCGGTGCCTGGCTGTGCCTGAGCCCAGCCGCCGAAAGCACCGCCGCCAGCGAAGAAGACATGCCCAAGCTGCTGGCCGCCTTGCGTGGCTGCGGCGTGCGCGTGGGCACGCCGCTGTCGCCCGCGCAAGCGCCGGCTGGCGGCGTCAAATTCGACTTCACCGTGATGGCCATGGACGCTGGCGGCATCGAGCCGCTGATCGCCGCCGTGGGCGCCTTGCGCAAGTCCGGCGCCTCAGACGCCATCATCGCCACCGGCTTGCCTGACGTCGATGCCATCGAGCGTGCGCTGGCCGCCGGTGCCACGCTGGCCAGCGGCAGCTTCAACACCCAAGTCGCCGCACCCCGACAAAGAACACTCAACGGCGATGTGCTGCGCATCATCGGGCTGCTCAATGCGGTGCGCGACGAGCGCCAGCCGCTGGGCGATCTCACGCGCGATCTGCGCGGCGACGTGGGCCTGTGCTACCGGTTGCTGCGCCATGTGAACAGCCCCGCCATGGGTCTGACGCGGTCGGTTGAATCCATCGATCAGGCGGTGCTGATCCTCGGCCGCTCGGAGCTGTATCGGTGGCTGTCGGTGCTGCTGCTGGCCGCAGTCAGCGGTCGCCGCTCGTCACGCGCGCTCCAGGAAGTCTCGCTGGCGCGCGCACGCACGCTCGAGCTGCTCGCACGCGAGTGCGGCACCGAACCACCCGACGCGCTGTTCACCGTGGGGCTGCTGTCGCTGCTCAACGTGATGCTTGAAGTCCCCATGTCGCAGGCGCTGCAGCCGCTGCGTCTGAGCGAGTCGGCGCACAACGCGCTGCTCGATCGCAGCGGCCCGTGGCACGCGATGCTCACGCTGAGCGAGGCGCTCGAGCGCCACGATCTCGATGTGGTGGACTCGGTGGCCGCGCAGTTCGGCGGCACCGAGCGGGTGATGGCGCTGTCGGACAGCGCGTGGCGTTGGGCGATGGCGGTGCATCGCAACGCCTGAGGCTCACACGCCGTGGTCTTTGAACCACTCGCCCGCGAGCTTCCAGGCGTAGTTCGCGGCGCTGCGGTTATAGGTCGGCCGGTAGTCGGCGTTGAAGCCGTGATCGACATTCGGAAAGACCACGATCTGCGAGCCGCTGGCTGATTGCTCGATACCAGCTTGCATGCGGACGATGGCCTCGGGCTGCACATAGTCGTCGTGTCCGGCGTACAGCCCGAGCACAGGCACTTCAAGCTGCGCGGCCAAATCGAGCGGGTCTTGCGCGCGGATGTCCGACTTCATGCCCTCGAGCAGCCCGTAATAAGACACCGCCGCCTTGAGCTTCGGGTTGTGCGCCGCATAGACCCACGCGATGCGTCCGCCCCAGCAAAAGCCAACCAGAGCGCAGCGATCGGCGTCGGCCTGGCCGCTGTCGCGGGCAAAGGCCAGCGCGGCATCGAGATCGGCGCAAACCTGCGCGTCAGGCACCTTCAGCACCACCTTCGAGAAGATCTCGGGGATGTCGGCCAGCTGCGACACATCGCCTTGGCGCACGTACAGATCGGGCGCGATGGCGAAGTAGCCCTGCTTGGCCAGGCGGCGGCACACGTCGCGGATGTGCTCGTGCACGCCGAAGATCTCCTGCACCACCAGCACCACCGGATGCTGACCCGGCCCTGCCGGCGCCGCGCGATAGCCCGGAATCTGGCCACCGGCCACCGCGATGCTCACCTCGCCGGCCACCAGGCCCAGCGTGTCGGTGGTGATCACCTGATCCAGCAGCGCCTGGGCCGCGCGGGCAAAACCGTCGTCGTCAGATTGCATGAAAACTCCTTAAAGCCGTGAATCGACACAGCGATGCATTATGGTTTCAGCATCCGCCCCACCCCTCTGGCAGCGCGACCGCCACCCGATAATCGCCGGATGAATCCGCTGCTTGCCAGGCTACAGCCCTACCCCTTCGAGCGCCTGCGCGCGCTGACTCGCGACATCACGCCCAATGCGGCTTGGCGGCCGATCAGCTTGGGCATCGGCGAGCCCAAGCACCCCACGCCCGCGCTGGTGACGCAAGCTCTGGCGGACAACCTGCAGGGCCTGGCCAGCTACCCTGCCACCGCCGGCGAGCCCGCGCTGCGTTCGGCCATCGGCCGGTGGATCGCCCGCCGCTACGGCATCGCGGTGGATGAAACCCACCAGGTGCTGCCGGTCAACGGCTCGCGCGAGGCGCTGTTCGCGCTGGCGCAAACGGTGATCGACTCGACGCGCACGGGCGCGACGGTGGTGTGCCCCAATCCTTTCTATCAAATTTACGAAGGTGCGGCGCTGCTGGCCGGCGCACAGGTCGAGTTCGTCAACAGCGATCCGGCGCGCCAGTTCGCCACCGACTGGGACGCCGTGCCCGAGAGCACCTGGGCGCGCACGCAGCTGCTGTACGTGTGCTCGCCGGGCAACCCGACCGGCGCGGTGATGCCGCTGTCCGAATGGCAAAAGCTCTTCGAGCTGAGCGACCGCCACGGCTTCGTCATCGCCTCGGACGAGTGCTACTCCGAGATCTATTTTCGCGACGAGCCGCCGCTGGGCTCGCTGCAAGCCGCGCAGCGGCTCGGGCGCACCGATTTCCGCCGTCTGGTGGCGTTCACCAGCTTGTCCAAGCGCTCCAACGTCCCGGGCATGCGCTCGGGTTTCGTGGCGGGTGATGCCGACATCCTCAAGCAGTTCTTGCTCTACCGCACCTACCACGGCAGCGCGATGAGCCCGACGGTGCAGCACGCGAGCATCGCCGCCTGGAACGACGAGGCCCACGTGGCCGACAACCGCGAGCAGTACCGGCGCAAGTTCGCCGCCGTCACGCCGATGCTGGCCGAGGTGATGGACGTGGCGCTGCCCGACGCAGGCTTTTACCTGTGGGCCGACGTGTCCCGGATCGCCCCCGGTGGCGACGACGTGGCCTACGCCTGCAGCTTGCTCGCTCAATACAATGTGGCGGTCTTGCCGGGCAGTCTGTTGGCCCGTGAATCGCACGGCGTCAATCCCGGCGCTGGCCGCGTCCGACTCGCACTGGTGTGCGGCCTTGACGATTGCGTTGAAGCCGCCCGCCGCATCGTGGCTCACGCTGCATCGCTGTGACCCGACACCCGATCCGCCCGTGGCTGCCAGGCCGCTCCCCACACTTCATCTCAGCGCGAAACCTCTCATGACCCAGAACCTCCAGAGCACCATCGAAGCCGCGTGGGACAACCGCGCCCAGCTCACCGCCACCAGCCACCCCGAAGTCAATGCGGCCGTCGAGTCGGTGATCGCCGACCTCAACGCCGGGCGCATTCGCGTGGCCGACCGCCAGAGCGTGGGCCAGTGGACGGTCAACCAGTGGGTCAAGAAAGCGGTGCTGCTGTCGTTTCGGCTCAATGACAACGAGCTGATGCGCTCGGGCGACCTGACCTTCTTCGACAAGGTCAAGACCAAGTTCGCGAACTGCGATGAGGCCGAAGTGCGTGCCTCGGGCGTGCGCATCGTGCCGCCGGCCGTCGCTCGCCGTGGCAGCTATCTCGCCAAGAACGTGGTGCTCATGCCCAGCTTCGTGAACATCGGCGCGTATGTCGACGAAAATTCCATGGTCGACGCCTGGGCCACCGTGGGCTCGTGTGCGCAGATCGGCAAGAACGTGCACCTGAGCGGCGGCGTGGGCATCGGCGGCGTGCTCGAGCCGCTGCAGGCCAACCCGACCATCATCGAAGACAACTGCTTCATCGGCGCGCGCTCTGAGATCGTCGAAGGCGTGATCGTTGAAGAAAACTCGGTGATCTCGATGGGCGTGTACATCGGCCAAAGCACCAAGATCTACGACCGCGCCACTGGCGAGGTGAGCTACGGGCGCGTGCCCGCAGGCTCGGTGGTGGTCAGCGGCAACCTGCCCAGCGCCGACGGTACGCACAGCCTGTACTGCGCGGTGATCGTCAAGAAGGTCGATGCGCAAACCCGCGCCAAGACCAGCCTCAACGACTTGCTGCGCGCCTGATCTTCAACAACGGTCTTTGGCACACCACAGGAGCACGACATGAGCGGCGGAAACATGGAGAAGGTCTTCAAGCTGATGGCCGAGCGCCAGGCCTCGGACGTCTACCTGTCGGCTGCCACGCCGGTCCAGGTCAAGATCAACGGCCAGATGCTGCAGCTCAGCGATCAGCCGCTCACACCCAACCAGCCGCGCGAGCTGCTCGCCGAAGTGCTGACCCCCCAGCAGCTCGAAGAGCTCGACACCACCGGCGAGCTGAACGTGGGCGTGGGCGTGGCAGGCGTGGGTCGCTTCCGACTCAGCGCATTTCGCCAGCGCGGCACCATCGCCGCGGTGTTTCGCTTCATCCCGTTCACCATCCCGACGCTCGAAAGCCTGCAACTGCCGCCGCTGATGAACACGCTGGCGCTGCAAAAGCGCGGGCTGATTCTGGTGGTCGGTGCAACCGGTGCAGGCAAATCCACCACGCTGGCGGCCATGCTCGAGCAGCGCAACCAGGACATGACCGGCCACATCCTCACCATCGAAGATCCGATGGAATTCCTGTTTCGCAACAAGCAGTCGGTGGTCAATCAGCGCGAAGTCGGCCGCGACACCGAAACGCTGCACATCGGCCTGAAGAACGCGCTGCGCCAGGCGCCCGACTGCATCCTGATCGGCGAAATCCGCGACCGCGAAGCCATGAGCGCCGCACTGTCGTATTCGCTGTCGGGCCACCTGGTGCTGTCCACGCTGCACGCCAACAACAGCTACCACGCGCTCAGCCGCATCCTGTCGTTCTACCCACCCGAATCGCGCCCCACCATGCTGGCCGACCTGGCTGCAGGTCTGCGCGCGGTGGTGTCGCAGCGACTGCTGCGCGGCACGAGCGGGCAGCGCATCCCGACCGTCGAAGTGATGCAAAACACGCAGCTGGTGTCTGACCTGATCGAAGCCGGCGATCTGGGCGGCGTGCGCGACGCCATGGAAAAGTCGATGGCCGAGGGCTCGCAGACCTTCGAACAGGATCTGGCGCGGCTGGTCAAAGAGGGCATGGTGTCCAAAGACGAAGCCATGGCCTACGCCGACTCGCCAACCAACCTGATGTGGCGCCTGCAAAACGACGACACCTCCAAGACCAAGAAGGTCACCGCCAAGCCAGAGCCGACCCACGAGGAGCCGGTCTTCACCGACATCGTGGTCGACGTGGCGGCGCCTGCGCGCGCGCCGCTGGTTTCTGAAGACCCACCGTGGTTGCGTCGAAGCAAGAGCTGAGGCACCCCCCATGAACCCGAGACACCCCCACCCATGACCCTGCTCGATCTGATCACGCGCGAAGCCGCCCGCCTCAAGAAGGCGGGCGTTTCTTTTGGGCACGGCACGGCCAACGCCTTCGACGAAGCCGCCTGGCTGGTGCTGTGGAGCCTGAGCATGGACCTGGACTCGCTTGAAGCCCATGCCAAGCAGGAGATGTCGGCCGAGGCCGAGGCCAGGGCCGTCGCGCTCATCACACGCCGCATCGAAAGCCGGCTGCCTGCGGCCTACCTCACGCGCGAGGCCTGGCTGCAAAACGTGCCGTTCTATGTGGATGAGCGCGTCATCGTGCCGCGCTCGTTCATCGCCGAGCTGCTGGTCGACGGCGAAGGCCAGGGCACGCTGGACGCATGGTTGTCCGACCGCACCGAGCGCGTGCTCGATTTGTGCACCGGCAACGGCAGCCTGGCGGTGATCGCCGCGCTCGCCTTTCCCGAGATCACGGTGGACGCCTGCGACATCAGCGAAGACGCGCTGGCGGTGGCCCGTCTGAACGTCGATCGTCACAAGCTGGGCAAGCGCATCACGCTGATGCAATCTGATTTGCTGGGCAGCGTGAGCGGCACCTACGACCTCATCGTGTGCAACCCGCCCTACGTCAATTCGCGCAGCATGGCCAAGCTGCCCGCCGAATACCAGCACGAGCCCGCGCTCGCGCTGGCCGGCGGCGAAGACGGCATGGACCTGGTGCGCCGCATCGTGAGCGAAGCCGCCGCACGGCTGACCGACATCGGTGTGATGGTGCTCGAGATCGGCAACGAGCGCCCGCACTTCGAGAGCGCCTTCCGGCGGCTCGAGGTGGCGTGGCTGGAGACCAGCGCCGGTGACAACGCGGTGCTGCTGGTCACCCGCGAAGCACTCGTGCGCTGGGCACGCAAGCCGGAGTACCGCGCATGATCACGCTCAAGGATGTGTCGCTGCGCCGCGGCACCAAGCTCGTGCTCGATGTGGCCAACGTGACGCTGCAGCCGGGCGAAAACGTCGGCCTGGTCGGACGCAACGGTGCCGGCAAATCGAGCCTGTTCGCGCTGCTCACAAACCGGCTGCAATCGGACGGCGGCGACTTCTATATGCCGCCTCGCTGGCGTGTGGGCGAAGTGGCGCAGGACATGCCCGAAACCGACGACGGCGCCACCGACTTCGTGCTCGAAGGCGACACCCGCCTGATGGAGGCGCAGGCGCTGATCGACGCGGCCGAAGCCGGCGACGACGGCCACGCGATCGGCGAAGCGCACCAGGCGATGGCCGATGCCGGCGCTTTCGATGCCCGCCCGCGCGCGCAGTCGCTGCTGATGGGCCTGGGCTTCAAGAACGAGCAGCTCGACGCACCGGTCAACAGCTTTTCGGGCGGCTGGCGCATGCGGCTGCAGCTCGCACGCGCGCTGATGTGCCCGGCCGATCTGCTGCTGCTCGATGAGCCCACCAACCACCTGGACTTGGACGCGCTGGTGTGGCTGGAAGCCTGGCTCAAGCGCTTCGAGGGCACCATGCTGGTCATCAGCCACGACCGCGAGTTTCTCGACGCCATCACCAACGTGACGGTGCACCTTGAAGACGCCAAGCTCACGCGCTACGGCGGCAACTACACCGCCTTCGAGGAAATGCGCGCCGATCGCATGGTGCTGCAGCAAGCCAGCTTCGAAAAGCAAAAAGAGAAGATGGCCCACCTGCAAAAGTTCATCGACCGCTTCAAGGCGAAGGCCAGCAAGGCCAAGCAGGCGCAAAGCCGGGTCAAGGCGCTCGACCGCATGGAGCGTCTGGCGCCGGTGCTCACCTCGCGCGAGTTCTCGTTCGAGTTCCGCGAGCCGCTCAACCTGCCCAACCCCATGCTCAGCCTGAAAGACGTCGAATGCGGCTACCCCGCGCTCGAGGAAGGCGGCCCCGACAAGATCATCGTGCGCAACATCAGCCGCTCGGTGCTGGCCGGCCAGCGCATCGGCATCCTGGGCGCCAACGGCCAGGGCAAGTCGACGGTGGTGAAAACCATCGCGCGCGACCAGCGCGCACTCGGCGGCACCATCACCGAAGGCAAGGGCCTGGCGATCGGCTACTTCGCGCAGCAAGAGCTCGACGTGCTGCGCCCCGACGATTCACCGCTCAACCACATGACCCGTCTGGCGCGCGACGTCGGCCCGGCCGGGCGCGAGCAGGAACTGCGCAACTTCCTCGGCCAGTTCCGCTTTGCCGCCGACATGGTCAACCAGGCCGTGGGCACGCTCAGCGGCGGCGAGAAAGCCCGCCTCGTGCTGGCCATGCTGGTGTGGCAGCGCCCCAACTTGCTGCTGCTCGACGAGCCGACCAACCACCTCGACCTCGACACCCGCGAGGCGCTGTCGATGGCACTCAACGAGTTCGAAGGCTCGCTCATGCTGGTCAGCCACGACCGCGCGCTGCTGCGCGAGGTGTGCGACGAGTTCTGGCTGGTCGCCGATGGCGGCGTGCGGCCGTTCGACGGCGACCTTGACGACTACCAGAAATACCTGCTCGACACCGCCCGCGCCCAGGCCAAAGCGCTGCGCGACGCCAACAGCGCCGGCAAGAAGGCCGCCGCAGCACCCGCGCCGGTGGCCGTCAAGCCAGTGGCCGCCGCGGCGCCCTCAGCGCCATCAGCGCCGCCGACCCGCGACGACCGCAAGGCCGATGCGCAAGCACGCCAAGGCCGATCCGACGAACTCAAGCCGCTGCGCAAGGAGCTCAACCGCGTCGACAACCGCCTGGGCGTGCTGTTCGCAGACCGCACCGCCATCGAAGCCAGTCTGGCCACCGGCGGTCTGACGCCGGCACAACTGGCCGACCACGGCAAGAAGCTCAAGGCGCTGGTCGAAGAGATCAGCCTGCTCGAAGGCCAGTGGCTCGAACTCAGCACGCAGGTCGACGAGCTGTCGGCCAAGGCCGTCTGAGGCCGCGGCAGCGCGGGCCTTGGGTCAGCGCTGCGCGTTCTCCATCAAACGGATCATGAGCTCGACTCTGGCCTTGGCCGGCGTGAGCACGTCGACCATGGGCAGGCGATCGATGGCTTGCGCGTTCCAGCAGCCGTCGCCGTAGCGAGGGCTGCACAGCACGGCCACGCCGCGGGCTTGGGCGTCGACCAGCGCGGCCTGCATCTCGCCGTGGACGCTGCCATTGCCGGTGGCCGACACCACCAGACCGTCGATGCCCTGAGCGCACAGCGCGTTCACCACCGCACCGGTGGCGCCGGCGTGGCTGGCGACAATCTCGACACGAGGCCACTCAGCCACCGGGCGCAGCAGCGCCGGGTGGCTGGCTGCGCCGGCCTGCGCGGCGGGCTCGCTCGCCGCTGCGCCCAGCCTGAGCCAGCGCACACGGCCGCCCGAGATCACACCGAGCGGACCGACCTCGCCCGAGCCAAAGGCATCGTCGAGCCGAAGGGGGTGCGCCTTGCGCAGGTGCAGCGCATCGTGCAGCGCACCGGCCAACACCGCCAGCACGCCCGACACGCCCGGCTCGCGCGCCACCGCGATGGCATCGGCCAGGTTTTGCGGCCCGTCGGCCAGCAAGGCAGTGGCCGGACGCATCGCGCCGGTCAGCACCACCGGCTTGTGCGGGGCCAGCACACGCTGCAAAAACCAGGCAGTTTCTTCCAGCGTGTCGGTGCCGTGGGTGATCACGACGCCCGTCACCTTGGGCCGCGCCAGATGGTGAGCCACACGCTGCGCCAGCGTTTGCCAGATGGCGTGGGTCATGCTGCGGCTGTCGATCTGCGCGACCTGTTCGCACTCGACGGTGGTGTGTGCCGGCAGCTCGATGCCCGCGAGCAGCGAGCCGATGGCGATCTGGCCCGGCGTGTAGCCCACCTCGTCGTCGGGCGAGGCGGCCGTGCCGGCGATGGTGCCGCCGGTGCCCAGCACGACGATGTGGGCGGGGACAAGCGCGCTGTTCATGGTGTGTCCTCGAAGCGGGGGGCGGGCGAAATGGCCGCTCGATTCTGGCCGCACAAGACCTTTGCTTTTGCCGCCGGACTGGATGAAAATACAGATACTGGATGAATCACCAGTCCGCCACTTCGCCGGCTCGAAGTCCCCTCACCGAAAGACCGCCATGCAAGACGCGCCCAAGTTGACCGACCGGCAGCAGCAGATTCTCGATCTGGTGCAAAGCGCCATTGAGCGCACCGGCGCGCCGCCCACGCGCGCCGAGATTGCCGCCGAACTCGGCTTCAAGTCAGCCAACGCCGCCGAAGAGCATTTGCAAGCGCTGGCGCGCAAGGGCGTGATCGAGCTGGTGGGCGGCACCTCGCGCGGCATCCGGCTGCAGTCTGAGGCGCTGCGCGCGCTCAACCAGATGCGCGGCAAGCAGTTCAGTCTGCCGCTGCCCAGCCTGGCGCAACTCAGCTTGCCGCTGGTGGGGCGCGTGGCCGCAGGGAGCCCGATCCTGGCGCAAGAGCACATCGATCAAACCTATGTGGTTGAGGCCAGCATGTTCCCGCGCCGCCCCGATTACCTGCTGAAGGTGCGCGGCATGAGCATGCGCGACGCCGGCATCATGGACGGCGACTTGCTCGCGGTGCAACGCGCCACCGATGCCAAGAACGGCCAGATCGTGGTGGCGCGCCTGGGCGACGAGGTCACCGTCAAGCGTTTCAGGCGCAACCGCAACACCATCGAGCTGCTGCCCGAGAACCCCGACTTCGAACCCATCGTGGTGACCAGCGGCGAAACCGACTTCGTCATCGAAGGCCTGGCCGTGGGCCTGATCCGCAACAACATGATGATGTAGCGGCACCTTCGGCCGACGCGCCTTGCGCCGGCCCGAAGCTGGGTCAGTCCCGCCCGAGAAAGTCGCCCTTGCCCAGACCCACGCCGTTGTGGCGCAACAGCGCGTAGGCGATGGTCAGGTGAAAGTACACGTTGGGCAGCACGAAGTGCTTGAGGTAGCTCTCGCCATCGAACATCAGCGCTGGCGCGCCACGCATGGGCACTTCGATCGGCTTGCCTTCGCTGCCGTCGATCTGCGAGGCGGTCACCGTCTTGATGAAGTCCATGGTCTTGGTCACGCGCTGCTTGATCTCGGCCATGGTGGCCTCGTTGTCCTCGAACTTCGGCGCTTCGGTGCCCGACAGCCGCGCCACGCAGAACTTGGCCGCGTCGCAGGCGATCTGGATCTGCCGGGTGAAAGGCAGCATGTCGGGGGCCAGCCGCGCCGACAGCAGCACCGCCGGGTCGAACTTGCGCGACGCGGCGTTGGCCTCGGCCGCATCGAGCCAGTGGCCGAGGTTGCCCAGCATCTTCAGGAAAACCGGCACGCTGGCCGAGTACATCGATAGGCTCATGAAAAGCTCCGCTTTGAGGTGGGTGGTGGATCGGGGTGCGGCGATGCTATTCGCGCCGAGCGCGTCAGGCCACGGGCACAATGGTTCTCCCTCGCTTCGTCAGCCACCGTGAACATCATCATCCTCGACGACTATCAGGACGCGGTGCGCAAGCTCAAGTGCGCCGACAAGATGGAGGCGCTGCACGCCAAGGTCTTCACCAACACGGTCAAGGGCATCGGTCAGCTGTCGGTGCGGCTGCGCGACGCCGAGGTGCTGGTGCTGATCCGCGAGCGCAGCCAGCTGCCACGCCAGCTGCTTGAAAAACTGCCCCGCCTGCGGCTGATCTCGCAAGCCGGGCCGGTGGGCACGCACATCGACATCGACGCGTGCACGCGACTGGGCATCGCGGTGGCCGAAGGCGTGGGCACGCCCACAGCGCCGGCCGAGCTGACCTGGGCGCTGATCATGTCGGCCATGCGCCGCTTGCCCCAGTACATCGGCAACCTCAAACATGGCGCGTGGCAGCAGTCTGGGCTGAAGGCCGCGTCGATGCCGGCCAATTTCAGCCTTGGCATGGAGCTGCACGGCAAGACGCTGGGCGTGTGGGGCTATGGGCGCATCGGCCAGCTGGTGGCCGGCTATGCGCACGCCTTCGGCATGAAGGTCATGGTCTGGGGCAGCGAAGCCTCACGCGCGCGCGCCGAACTGCATGGCCATCAAAGCGCTTCTTCCATCGAGGAATTCTTCAGCGAGAGCGATGTGTTGACGCTGCACCTGCGGCTGGCCGAGTCCACCCGCGGCACCGTCAAGGGCGAACACCTGTCGCTGATGAAGCCGACCTCGCTGCTGGTCAACACCTCGCGCGCCGAGCTCATTGAAGAAGGCACGCTGGTGTCAGCCCTCAACCGCGGCCGCCCCGGCATGGCCGCCGTCGATGTGTTCGAAAGCGAGCCCACCTTGCAGGGCCACCCGCTGCTGCGGCTAGAAAACGCGGTGTGCACGCCGCACATCGGCTACGTCGAGCAAGACAGCTACGAACACGACTTCAGCGCCGCCTTCGACAACGTGGTGAACTTCATCGCCGGCGAGCCGACCAATCTGGTCAACCCCGAGGCGCTGAAGGTCATCCGCTGAGCCGGCGCGGCTGACAGCCGCCGCCGGCATCGTCGAATTCAGCTGCGCACGGTGGCCGCGCTCTGGCCGAACAGCACCTTCCTCGATTCCTCATCGACCACCGGCGCGGTGCTGACTTCGGCGGCGCGGGCATAGGCGCGCTCGGTGGCCGCGCGGTGCTTGATGCGCTCGAACCACGCGGCCACGTGCGGCGTGTGCTCGATCTTCTGGCTTTGCCACTCGTACAGCACCACCCACGGGTAGCAGGCCATGTCGGCGATCGAGTACTCGGCGCCCGCGATGAACTCGCGACCATCGCTCAGGTGCTTGTCGAGCACCGCGTACAGCCGCGCGGTTTCCTTCACGTAGCGGTCCATCGCGTAGGGGATTTTCTCGGGCGCGTACTGCACGAAGTGGTGGTTCTGGCCGGCCATCGGGCCCAGGCCGCCCATCTGCCAGAACAGCCACTGCAGCGCCACGTTGCGCCCGCGCAGGTCGGCCGGAATGAATCGGTGGATCTTGTCGGCCAGGTACAAAAGAATGGCACCCGACTCGAACACCGCCAGCGGCTCGCCGCCATCGGCCGGTGCGTGGTCGACGATGGCCGGCATCTTGTTGTTGGGCGAGATGCGCAAAAAGTCGGGCTTGAACTGCTCGCCACGGCCGATGTGCACCGGCACGATGCGGTAGGGCAGACCGGCCTCCTCAAGGAACATCGTGATCTTGTGGCCGTTGGGCGTGGTCCAGTAGTACAGGTCGATCATGGTGCGTGCTCCGGAAAGACGCCGTCGCGCGAATGCACGGGCGTCACAGGTGAGTGAACCGCCTCATTTTGAGGGACAACAGACCGAGCGCCGCCGTGCGGTCAAGGGGGGATTACCGCCACCGTTGGCAGCGCCTCGCGCCCGTAGACTGCCACGCGCCACAAACAAGGATTGACCGTGCAGCTGAACACCGCCAAGTCCCGGGCCAACTCCCCGACCCGACCCAACAAGCTCGTCAGCGCCGCCGAAGCCGTGCGGCTGATCCACGACGGCGACACCGTGGCCACCAGCGGCTTCGTGGGCATCGGTTTTGCCGAGGGCATCGCGATCGCGCTGG
>Ga0164294_10000433_pt1 | contig 40001 bp, 18 predicted proteins | sample GEODES005metaG_FD_111479 | JGI IMG/M metagenome (GOLD analysis project Ga0164294, IMG submission 111479) | Oligotrophic lake water microbial communities from Sparkling Lake, Wisconsin, USA - GEODES005 metaG | ecosystem: Environmental > Aquatic > Freshwater > Lake | place: USA: Sparkling Lake... | reverse complement strand
TCAACCGACCAGACGGCTCACTGACCCAGAGTCGTTTCGGACGATCGAAGCTCGCGACCCGTTGCGTTCCCGCGGAACTAGCCTTTCCTCTGATGAGTGAAGAACACATTCCACCTCATGACTCCGCGTTCGATTCGGAAACTGAGGCTGCTCTGCCGGTGAGAAGGCGGCGTGTCTATCCAGAGGTTGCGAAGGAACGGCTGATCGAGACGACGATCGAGATGCTGCGGGAGCAGCCGTTCGATTCGCTCACGGTGCGGTCCATCGCTGAACGGGCCGACCTCAACAAATCGACGATCATCACCTACTTCGGATCGATCGGATGTCTGTTCAGGGAAGCTTCCAATCGCCTCGCACTCCGATCGTTCGACCAGTTCGCCAACTCCGCTGAGGTGATGCCCTACGAAGCTCCGGATCTGGTGCTGAGCATCCGATTCCGCGCATGGTTGCTCACCAGCGGCGTTGACCCGGCGGACCTGAAGTACGAGCCGGGGAATGATCTCGTGAGACCTCTCGAGCAGCGCCAGCGTGATCGGTTCGGAGTTTCGGAGACGACGGCGACGGTCTTCACGCAACTCCTTCTCTTCCTCGTACAAGGGCTGCACGTGTTCCGGGAGACCCACGGAGCAAATGACGAAACCATCGCCAAGATCCTCGAACTCGTCATGCAGATCAGCAGTGACCTCAAACGCACGGAGGAAGCTCTCGGATGGGCCAGCAAGGGTTCGAGCTCCGAATCGCCCGACGACTGACTCCAGCGGCACGCTGCTTCCTCACCCCATGCGCTGACGGGAAACTTATGGCAGACTCATTGCCACAAGTTTGGTTGACCGCTCGGCAGCGGTCCGTAGCCGGGAAGGCCAGTGCCATGGATATCGAAACCAAGAGGAACGACCTCGCCCAGAGCCGGGTCGTCGACCTCGCTCCTCCCGAACTCGCCGAGGGCCAGAGCCGACTTCGCGTCGACACCTTCGCCGTCACCACCAACAACATCACCTACGGGGTGTTCGGCGACATGCTGCGGTACTGGGCAGTGTTCCCCGCCTCCGAGGAGCCCGACGTATGGGGTCGAATCCCCACCTGGGGCTACGCCGATTGCGTCGAGAGCCGTTCACCTGATCTCGCCGTGGGAGAACGCATCTACGGATTCATGCCGATGTCCACGGAGTTCGTGATCACGCCGGGACGATCCACCGATCGCGGCCTGTTCGATGTTGCCGAACATCGCCATGGTCTCGCCGGCACCTACAACAGTTATCAGCGCTCCACCGTCGATCCTTTGTACCGGGCCGATCGCGAAGCCCATCAGATGCTGCTCTACCCGTTGTTCTTCACCGGGTACATCGTCGACGACTTCATCATCGACAACGACAACTTCGGGGCCGAACAGGTCATCATCTCCAGTGCCTCGGCCAAGACCTCCATCGGTGCGGCGCAGATGCTCAACCGTCGAGGCATGAAGGTCATCGGCCTCACCTCGGCCGGCAACGTGGAGTTCGTCGAGTCGCTCGGCATCTACGACCAGGTCGTCACCTACGACGATGTCGCTTCGATCGCCCAGGTGCCGTCGGTGTATGTCGACATCGCTGGCAATCAGGACGTTCTTTTCGCCGTCCATACCCACCTGAGTGGTTTCCTGAAGCATTCGATGGTCGTGGGCAACACCAACTGGAGCGCCGAGACCACAGCGAACGCCGCGGAGCTTCCCGCCCCTGCCCCGGAGTTCCTGTTCGCCCCCACCCAGATCGCCAAGCGCACCCAGGAATGGGGTCGCGAGGGGCTCGATGCCCGCATGGGCGAGGCATGGAACACCTACGCCGATTGGGCCGACACCTGGATCACCTTCGAACACTTCGCCGGCGCCGAGGAAGTTCTCGACGCCTGGGAGAAGGTTCGCAGCGGCAGCCTCGACCCGGCCGCCGGGTACATCTGCAGCATGCACATCAACTGATCCACATCAACTGATCCACACCACCTGATCACTACGGACTGAGCAAAGGAACCCACCATGGCTGACGCAGTCGAACATACCTACGGCATCATCAACTTCGATCTCATCAAGAGCTGGTTCAAGATGGAACCGGGCACCGACACCGCGTTCTGGGCGCTGAATTTGATGAAGTATCACGAGGTCGCCCAGTACGCCGATGGCCGTGAAGGCATCTCCGGTCGTGAGGCCGACGACGCCTATGCGCCGCTCGGCCCGTTGGCCGCTGTGGGCGCGATGGTCGCCTATCTCGGCAACGTGAAGGATCAGCCGGTGGGTGACCCCACATGGGACCGCGTCGGCATCATTCGCTACCCCAGTCGTTCGGCATTCCTCGCCATGCAGGAGCGCGACGACTTCAAGGACCTGCATGAACATAAGAAGGCCGGCATGGAATTCACGATCATCCTGTCGTGCATTCCCGAATCACATGACCCGAGCATCGAACCCACCGGCGATCTCGTGCTGCTCATCAGCCGGGGCGACACCGATCCGTTCGACCGCCTCGCCGGACTCGCCCAGGTGGCCAACTTCGACTCCGAGGGTTGCATCATCGGCGACGGTCGCCATTACGACCGGGCCCGTTTCGTGCGCGTCGATGACGACGCCGCGCTCGCCGGCGTGGTCGCAGCCGCAAACTCATCCGAGGGCGCACAGGTTCTTGTGATGCGCTCGGCTATCGACAATCTCGTCGAGTCCGTCGTCACGGCCTGAACTCACACGGCCTGAACCACCAGCTCTCGAACTCGTCCAGCCTCAACAGGGAGAACCACACGATGACTACTGAAACCCCACAGAAGCTTGTTCCCGACATGCGCGGAGTGCGCTACGGCGAGGTGCTCGCCGTGTACCTGCGTGAGAACGGTCTCGAGGCCGAGGTGTTCGGCACGCAGCTCATCAACGATTGCCCGCAGGAACTCTGGGACACGCTCGATGCTGAAACGGTCGCGGCCGAGATGGGCGCCATCATGGCCAAGCTCAACGGTCCGCGCTACTGGACCCTCGACGGGTTCGGCACGAAGCTCCAGCCGGTGGAACCCATCATGCGCGACTTCAACGGCATCATGATGCGTCGTATCGCGGTGGTCGAACTCGGCCCCGAGCCGAAGATGGGCCCGTACAACGAGATGAAGGTCAACCGTCAGGTGATCTTCTTCTTCGATGCCGGCCAGACCGTGCACGAACTGGTGAACCCCGAGGGCCTCGCCTACGTGATGCAGGCACTGTGCGTCGGTGTCGACCCCACCATGTCGGTCGAGTCGCTCGACACGCTGGGCGAACGACTCTCGATGCCCGAGGGATGGAGCTACCGCAGCCGGGTGCTCACCGAGGATCTCATCATCGACACCACCGGCTCGCCGGCCACAGTGCTGCAGGACGAGTTCGAGAACTCGTACACGCTGCCGTACTAGTCACTCCCCTACTCACACTGCCGGTTGACGCTGTTCTGCCGGCACTCGTCCCACGAGACTCATCTCATCGCACTCGACCGATTCATCATCGGCTTTCACCGAACAGGTTTCACCATGACTGCACGTCGCATTCCCACCCGCCGCTCTTTGCTCGGACTCAGTGCCTGTCTGGCGCTCGGGGCCAGCTCGCTGCTCGCCGCGTGCGGATCAAGCGGCTCCACCGAAGATTCGGCAGCGAAGGCCGACGAGTCGACGACCTCGACGACTGCGGCACCGCGTCAGATGCGTGGCGATCGCTATTGCGAGGTGTTGCTCATCACCATGAACGCCGGCCTCGCCACCGGCGAGGTGTGGAACACGTATCCGCTGAACGACTGCCCGCAGGCCACCTGGGACACCCTTGATGCCAAAGCACTCGCCACCGAGAACAACGTGCCCATCGCCAAACTCAACGGTCCCCGCTACTGGCTCATGAGCTCGGTCGAGAAAGTCGGCGGCGTGACCGACCTGCCCAAGAAGGATTTCGGCGGACTCGAGATGTATCGCCAGGCCACCGTGGAGATCGGTTCGCTCATCGAGGCGGCCAAGCCCTATTTCCCGCACGCGGTCAATCGCACAGCCGTGTTCACCTATGACACCGGTGCCCGCGTCTACGAACTCCACACGCCCGAGGGTCTCACCTATGTGATGCAGACCTACAGCGTGCAGATCGACCCAACGCTCACCGAAGCGCAGTTGACTGATCTCGGATCTCGTCTCACGCTTCCCGAGGGCTGGACTTACACCTCGCAGATCCTCGATGCCCCGTTGAAGGTGCTGAGCGGCACGACCCCGGGTCATGTCCTGCAGGACGACCTCGGCAACAGTTATTCCGAGCTTGTCGCGAACTGATGAACGAAGTCACGCCCGAAGCGACGTCCGAACCGCTGCACGGCGCCCAGGCGCTCACCACGTCCGCGAAGAAGCGCAAGAGCAAGGAGATCGCGCCGGGCGTGCATTTCCTTGCTGGCTTCGGCAACACAACCTTCCTCATCGGGTCCGAAGGTGTCGCTGTGGTCGATCCCGGTCTGCTCACCAGTGGTCCGCGGGTCGTGCGTGAACTGCGGGCCATCACCGAGCTGCCGGTTCGTTATGTGATCTACACGCATGGTCATTACGACCACGCGTTCGGCACGCCGTCGATCCTGGCCGACGCGGTCGAGCGTGGTCATGCGGCCCCCGACATCGTTGGCCATGTCAATGTGGCCAAGCGGTTCGCGCGTTATCAGAAGACCTCCGGACACATCGCCAAGACCTTCGACTTCCAGTTCGCCATCTGGGAGGGCGACGGCGGCGACGTGGTGCGTCACGCCGAGTACCACCCACCCACCATCGAGTTCACCGACTCGATCACGCTCGATGATCTCGGCGGCCTCGCACTCGAATGCCATCACGGTCTCGGCGAGACCGATGATCACATCTGGGTGTGGGCGCCCGAGTCGCGCACCATTGTCGGCGGCGACTTCATCGTGTCGTCACTGCCCAATGCCGGCACACCGTTCCGCGTGCAGCGCTATGTGCTCGAATGGGCCCAGGCCCTTGAGGCGATGGCGGCCGTGGAGCCCAAGTTCGTGATCAGTGGCCACGGTGGCGTGTACACCGAGAAGGCCGCCGAGATGCTCGATATCACGGCCCGTGCGTTGCGCTGGATCGACACCGAGGTCGTACGCCGCATCAACGAGGGGCAGTGGCAGGAACAGATCCTCAACGAGGTGGTGCTGCCACCCGAGTTCGACGAGAGCGAGCATCTGCAACCGCTCTATGGCTGCACGCCGTTCGCCGTGCGTGATGTGTTGCGTCGCTACATGGGCTGGTACGACGGCAATCCGTCGATGGTGTTCCCGTCCACGCGCGCCCAGATCGCCACCGAGGTTGTTGGTCTCATTGGTGGTGTTGATGCCCTGTTGGCCCGAGCTGATGTGCTCGCCACCGGTGATGCCGCCGATCAGCAGTTGGCACTACATCTCGTCGATTACGTGATCTTCAACGCTGGCGAAGGCGTGGCCGAGGCCCGTCGCCGCAAGGCTGATCTGCTGGAAGCCCGGGCCGCCGGAGAGCGTTCCTTCGTGGCCCACAACGTGCTGAAGTCAGCGGCTGCCATCGAGCGCGAAGCACTGGGCGAGTAGCAACACCGGGCAGCTAGCAACTGGGCAGCTAGCAACGCTGGCTGACGAGGTGCGCGGCCTACTCCGCGAGTTGATCGAGATACGTGTTCAGCGCGGCCACGCCAGCAGCCGGGGCCGAGGCGTTGATGCCGTTCGCGCCGCGCTCGAACAGGTCGAGATAACCGGCTTCGTCCTCGCCAGCACCATTGGGCCAGACCCAATTGACGTAGCCGCCCGCCTTGGTCTTCTCGACATAGGACGGCGTGAACACCTCAACACCCTGGTAGTCCGGCGGAACCTGCAGGATCTTCTCCCACATCGGGATCGAACCACCGGCGAGCACGTACGCGGTGAGCGTGTCGAGACCGGGCGACATCATCACCTCGGGAAGCAGTTCGTGGAAGTGGGCGATCACGTCATCCTTGAACGAGGTGACGACCACTGAATCGGTGCGACCCAACCGGGTGATCTCGGCAGCCAGCAGATCGGCAGTGTGGAACGCGTCGGGGGCATCGCCCTTGATCTCGATGTTCAACACGTAGTCCGGCCAACGCTCGGCCACATCAGAGAAGCGGGGCACTGCGAAATCATCAGCGGTGTAGCCCGTGGGCGGCGCGACGTTGCCGGTGCGCATACCTCGGTAGATGTACTCGGCCTCGGGCTTGCCGGTGCAGGTGTTGGCGCAGCTGCTGGAGAACCAGTACCCGTTGTCGAGCGCATGGATCTGCTCGTAGGTGAGGTCATGAACCTTGAGGTCGCTCTCGGTGGTGCGCTTGGTGTTGTCATCGTGCTGCACCACCAGCACATCATCCGCGGTGCGCTGGATGTCGAGATCGATCACGTCGACGCCGGCGTTCACTGACTCGGCGAAGCCGAACATCGTGGAGTGCGGTGCGGTGTTCTCACCAGCGGCATGGCCGAGCACGACCGGTCGACCGAGGGCCAGAACACCTTCGACCGTTGAAGCCGGCGAGGTCTTGACCGCCTTCGTCGTGCCCGTGGATGACTCCGAGGAACTGGAACCACAGGCCGCCAGCACCGAGGAGAATGCGAGGGTTGCGGCCATGGCGACGAGAGCAACGCGTTTCATGCTTTGGACGTTAGTTGGGACAGCGACGGCTCCGAGATGAACCCGAAGTGAATCGAGCGACCGGGTACGCGGGTCAGACGAACGGCTGGGCGACCGATCAGGCCCAGGGGCCGAAGGTGCGGAAGGCGAACATGCTCGCCCCCTGCGGGATCTCGGAGAGCGGCTCCGCGATCTCGGCGAAGGTCGGGGCCCCGATGGAACGGGCGATGTCGCCGAGCACTCCCATGTCGAGGTCGTAGACCGAGGCCGCCGTGCCACCGAGCATGGCGCGCACATCAGATTCGGCCATTCCCTCGAACGTGTAGCGCATCGAGAGCTGACTCATCGCGACATCTCCGGCTTGGAACGTGGCTTCCATATGCGGATAATCGGAGCCCCACATGATGCGATCGGCGTAACCGTCGCGCACCGCGCCCTGCGCTTCGGCCCGCGACAGGAAACTGGCCCCGATGAACACATTGCGATGCAGATACTCCGATGGCGCCTTGGGAACCTGCCGCAGGAACGGCCCGCCGTAGGAGGAGTTCGTGCGATGCACGGAATCGAGTTCGTTGACCAGATAGGGCCACCACTCCCCCGGCTGTTCGGTGAGTACGAGCTTGAGTTCGGGATGACGCTCGAACACCCCGGCGAAGATGAGCAGATGGGCGGCCCGACGACTGAACCAGCCGCCGCTCTCGATCGACATGAGCGCGATGAGTTCGGGGCCCTGGAACACCTCGGGATCGCCCGCACCCGAATGGGTTGACAGCGGCATGCGCAGCTCTTCGGCCGCCGCCCACAACGGTTCCCATGAGCGGTCGTTATACGGCCGCAACCATGGTCGAGGCGCGGGGAAGTTCACACCTTTGAGCCCCGCATCGGCCGCCCGTCGCAGCTCGGCCACGGCGAGGTCGACATCCCACATGGGCAGATGAGCCAGACCCACATGGCGACCGGGGGCCTGTGCACACATGGCCGCCAACCAGTCGTTGTAGATGCGAATACCGGCGAGGCCGAGTTCGGAGTCCTCGGGAATGCCGAGCATCGAGGTCTGGAACGGAATGGGTTGATTGTTCTGACTGCCGTGGAAGATGACCTCGGCGGCCACACCTTCGAAGTCGAGGTCGGCCCGGCGGGCTACGGGATCGTGATGGCCGGGAATGGTGTTGTTGCGGAACGGTGAGGTGGGATCGAAGGCCGGGGCAGCCGCATTGTCGGCTTCGTGGGTCGCGTCAGCTTCGACATAACGACCCTTCGAGCGGTTCTCGGACTGCGCGTAGGCATCGAAGGCGTTGAGCAGCTCTGGCGGGCAATGCGGCCGCAGATCCTCGACGAGGCGCGGCCCGATATGGCAATCAGCCGAGACGATGACGAGCGGAAGTTGCTCGGTGGAGGTGCTGTTCATACGTGATGGCTCCCATGATCCGACCGACGGCCTGCGCCCCAGAACCTACTGCTCACGAACGGTCGTCGACTGCCGTATCGCGCCCGGTCAGCGGAACGGGAGGATGGTGCAGCGCTGGCCGGAAATCTCCACCCAGATACCGCGATCGGTATCGATGCCGCCACCGACATCGATCCCGATGGTGCCCAGGATCCCGAGATCGACTTTGGCCCAGAGATTGAGCGAGGCGTTCAGTCGGAAGTAGGGCTTCCCGGATGACAGGAAGATTTCGAAGGTTCCGGAGGCGCCGTAGGAGAACGCTGACCAGCCACCGGACGTGCTGAAGGAGTACGACCGGGAGATGGAGAACGTGAAGCCGATCGGAAGACTCGTGGTGAAGGCGAACTTCCGACCGAGTGCCTCGAGCGTGCCGTTGAGCGTGACCGACAGGTCGGTCCAGTCCCGGATACTCGTGCAATCGACGTCATTGCAGTTCGTGACTGTGATGGAGCCATTGGCCCCGGCGACCCCGAGGTTCAGATTCATCTCCATCGTGAATCGGAGATAGATGTTGCCGTCGTGCACACCGAAGGTGGCGGTGTACGAGGCACGGAACACGGTCGCATCGAAGATGCCGGCGACGGTGATGGACTGACGGACCGGCGTGATCGCCAACGTGACGAGTGCGGACCCGAACTTGAAGCCGGCGATGGTGAAGTTGATCTGCGCGGTCATGACGATCGAGACGCCGTTGGTCCCCCAGCCGACGCTGCCGCTGATCACCAGTTCGGTCTTCTCGAAGAGCTGGATCTTGCCCTCGATATAAATGACGCTTCCACCAGCAGCGCTCTGGTACGAGACCAAAACATCGACGGGCACACCCGCAAGGATCACGGTGCCGCCACCGCCGAGCTTGAAATCACCGTTGGTCCCGAATGCGGCGACGACCGCCACGCTTCTCGCGGCTGCGCCGTTGCCCAGCTTGATCCGGGTCTGGAACCCGAACCAGTTCGAGCCGCCGGATCGACCTACCATGACCTCACCGGTCACGGTGAATGAGGCAAAGCCGATCTCGACCTCGGTTGCCGCCAGATAGAAGTCGCCGGCGACAACCGCTCGTTCAGTTCCGAACACATCAGTGATCGTGTAGCCGAGTTCCTCATCAGGGGTCGAGAGGTACACCACGCCCTCGATGCGGGCCTTGAAGAATTCGGTGTATATCAGTCCTACGAATCCGATTCGGGTTGCGGTGAACGAAGACATCGTCACCGTCTTGAGCGTGTACCCGGCAACGGTCGCAGAACCGGCGAAGGTCAAGGAGGCGCCGCTGTCGGAGTTCATCAGATTGAACACACCGCTGATACCGAAGAAGCCGCCGAGAGTCACCCCACTCAGCGTCAACGTGATCTTGTTGACCGTGACCGTGCTGCCGGTGCTGGTGGAGCTCGAGAACTGCCCGCCCACGGTCGGGGTGCGGCCGAAGAGTCGGGTGGCGTTCGTCGCAGTGATCGTCCAGTTAAGGCTGTTGGTGTAGACGAACGAGACCGGGATCGAGACGGAATCAGCTGCGATCGATCCGGTTCCGGTGAGTCTGCCGGCGGAGTCGAACGAGAGCGAGTCGGAACTGAAGGCGTACGCCCCGATCGCGAAGAAGGAGAGCATCGTGAACGATCCCACGCTGAGCGTCGAATCGACCCCGAGTTCAGCCGAGACGTTGTTAAGCGCACGCACGGTGAACGTGTACGGCTGCCCGGCGGTGAGACCGCTCACGATGCACCAGGTCGTGCCCGTCGTGGTGCATTTCAGGACCTTCGACCTGTCGGAACCCGTCACCCACGCCGAAACGACGTAGCTGGTGATCGCACTTCCACCGTTTGATTCCGGAGCGGTCCACGAAACGAATGCTTTCGTCACCCCGGGAGTGACCACAGCGTTTCGTGGCACCCCCGGCGTGGAGGAGAAAGATGTCGACGCCGAGGGCGAGGAGGTTGCCGAGACGCCGCTGGCGTTCCTGGCGTACACCGTGAACGTGTAACTCACGCCGGACAGCAAACCGCTCACCCGACAGAAGAGATTCGTGGCCGATGTGCAGGTGTGCGTCACGGAATCAGCAGCGCTGTAGCTCACCGCGTAATAGGCGCTGATCGCCGGGCCACCGTTGAAGCTCTGCGTCCAGGAGATCAGAGCGAAACCGCTGCTGCCCTGCGCCTTGACAGCAGTCGGAGCATCCGGGACCACAGAAGCGAGGGTCTTGCGGAGAGTGCCCGATTCCGGCCCCGGACCCGCCGCGTTCGCCGCTGTGACGGTGAGGTAGTACACGGCGCTCACCGTGGTCGGGACCTCGCACACGAGCGTGGCGATCGAGGTGCAAAGACCGGTGAGTGAGACCTTTGTTGCCCCGTTGTCGGCTGTGTAATAGCCACTCACCGAGTACACGAGCGAGCCGCCGCCTGTCGAACTCGGCGCCGACCATGAGACCAGCACTGAGCCGTTGCCCCATACGCCGGCGATGTCGAGCGGCGCCGAGGGGGTCACCATCGCAGTGACCGCATTCGAGTTCGCCGAGGAGGCACTCGTGCCGGCATCGTTGATGGCGGTGACCGTGAACGTGTAGCTCTGACCTGTGGTGAGGCCCGTGATGCGACAGTTGGCGGTGCTCGAGCCGCCCGCAGTGGTGCAGGTCTTCGGCGTCAGAGAGGAGGAGGTCACCAGATAGGACGTGACCGGCAATCCACCGTTAAAGGCCGGTGCGTTCCACGACACGAGCACTGAGCCATCAGCGATCGATGCTGTCACGCCGGTCGGTGCACCGGGAGTGGTTGGGATCGTGATTGCATCGGAATTCTCCGACGCCTTGCTCGAACCCGAGGAGTTCGACACGTACACGGCGAAGACATAGGTGACGCCCGCCGAGAGTCGTGTCACGGCGCAGCTGGTCGAGTAGGAGATGCAGGCGCGAGCCGGACAGGTCGCTCCATCTGAGCAACCCGACGTCGGCGTGGCCAGCACTCGATAGGAGCTGACCGGGAATCCTCCGTCGTCGGATGGCGCGATCCATGTCACCACAGCAGAGGCGACGTCGCTGGTCACTGAAACGTCGGTCGGTCGACCCGGAACGCCCGTCGGCGTGTAGCCGTTGGCGAGCGTGGCGGTCGATGAGGTGTAGCCGTCGACCGAAGCTGTCACCGAGAAGATGTAGCTCGTTCCATTGATGAGATCGTCCGCCGAGCAGGAGGTCGAGGTCGTGCTGCGTCCGGTGGCTCCCACCACGGGTGACTTCGAACAGACCGACCGACTGGTCACGGTGTACACGGCCACTGCCACGCTCTCGCCGTCGACGATCGATGACGTCCATCCCGACAGTCGATACGTCGTGGCGACAACGTTGTAGGTCACGGCCAGTCCGAGCTTGGTCACCGCGCTCGGTGCGGTCCAGGAGATCGTGGCCGAGGATCGCGAAACCGAAACGGCGACATCGGTGGGAGCATCGAGATCGGGGATCGGCATGACCTTTGCCGAACTATCGGATTCAGAACTGCGGCCAGCACCGTTCAACGCCGTGACCGTGAACGAGTACTTGGTGTAATTCGTCAGTCCCCACACCGTGCACGACGTACCAGTGAAGGCAATGCAGTTCGCGCCACCCGGTGAGGCAGTGACCGTGTAGCTCGTGATGGTTCCGCCGCCGGTCGATTCGGGAGCAGTCCACGTCACCAGGGCCGATTCGGGTCCAGCCGTGGCGAGCACTGCAGTTGGTTCGCCCGGAAGGGTCATCGGTGTCACTGCGGTTGTCGAGATTCCGGAGCCCTTTCCGTTGGCGTTCCGCGCCACCACAGTGAAGACATAGGACACGCCATTGGAGAGTCCCAGAACTGTGCAGCCGAGAGCACCGTTCGTGGTGCAACCGTCCGATGTGGGCGATGAGGTCACGGTGTAGCCGATGATCGCACTGCCGCCATTTGTGATCGGAGCCGCCCAGGTGACAGAGACTCTGCCGTCACCGAATGTTCCGACTGCCGATACTGGTGCATCTGGAACTGTGGAAGGAATCACGGCACCCGATACCGAGGAGGATGCGCCGGAACCGGCCTTGTTCGTGGCCACAACAGTGAATGTGTAGGAGGCGCCGTTGGTCAGACCGGTGACCACACAGAATGAGTAACCCGACGAGACACACGCCTCCGGTACGACGCCGTTGGTGTACGTCAGGTTGTACGCGTCGAGAGATCCGATGCAGCCCGACGCGATGACACAGGAGATCGTGACTGTATGGCGGCCCTCCGTCAGCGTCGCCGATCCGAGGGTCGCCGTGGCAGTGGCGCTTGATGAACCGGTGCCGGCGAAGTTGGCTGAGGAGTTGAGGACGACACCGTCGATCTCAACGCGACGAACGGCCCGCACCCCACCGTTCGTATAGGCGAGCGAGAGCGCGACCGGCCCGGCGGGCGAACTGAAGGTGTACGACACGTACTGCCCATCCGATGACCAATTCGCCGTGTGCTGCGATGCGAGCGTTCCACTCGTGGAGAGATTGGTCTCTCCGATCAGAGTGGTCGCGGAGACCGGCTGTGCAGAGACCGAATACGAGGTGATCGCCGCCCCGCCTGTCGATGACGGCGCATCCCAAGTGACGCGGGCGGATGCGTCACGAGAGGTCGCGACCACGGAGGTCGCCGCCCCGGGAGCAGCAGCCGGAACCACGACACCGGACGGAACCGACGTAGCACCCGAACCCACCTCGTTCACTGCAGCAACAGTGAACGTGTACGCAGTGCCGTTCGTCAGACCCGTGACTGTGCACGATGTCGTGGCAGTTGTGCACGTGAATCCGCCGGGCGAGGATGTGACCAAGTACGAAGTGATCTCACTCGCACCGTTGGAGGCAGGTGCCTTCCATGCCACGAGAACCGAGGAGTCACCGAACGTTCCCACCACTGAAGTCGGGGGGGCGGGCACGCTGGCCACCGACATCGGCGTCGACGGCAATGAAGCAGATCCGGCTCCAGCAACGTTGGTGGCTGTCACGGTGAATGAATAGGCCACACCACTGGTGAGACCGGTGATCGTGCACGTGAGATTGCTCGTGGTACAGGAGAATGCTCCCGGGCTCGAGGCGACGGCATATGAGCTCACTGCGGCCCCACCATCGCTGGTCGGGGCGCTCCAGGACACGATGAGTGATCCGGGTCCATACGCGGCCTTGACTCTGAGCGGAACGCTCGGCGTTGTTGCTGGGGTGACTGGGCCGCTTGATGCCGAGGCGGATCCGGTGCCTGCAGCATTCGTGGCAACAACGCTGAAGGTGTATGAGATTCCGTTTGTGAGGCCGGTGACCGTGCATGAGTATCCGGTGGCACTGCAGGTCTTCGACCCCGGTGACGACGTCACTGTGTAGCGGGTGATTGACGCTCCACCGTTACTCGACGGCGCCGACCAGGACACGACAACGGCGCTGGACCCGAACGCACCCGAGACGCCGGTGGGAATGCCCGGTGTCGTTGCAGGAACCACTGCGGTCGAGGTCGAGGAGGACGCACCCGACCCCGCCTTGTTCGCCGCCACGACGGTGAATGTGTACGAAGTGCCGTTGGTGAGTCCCGTCACTGTGCACGAGGTGGAGACAGTTGCGCATGTGACCGAACCGGGCGACGAGGTGACCGTGTAGGAGGTGATGGCGCTCCCGCCATCGGAGACCGGTACCGACCAGGTGACCACGACAGAGGACGCTCCGGATACTCCGGCAACAGATCGAGGCGCACTGGCCGTCGTCGCTGGAGTGATCGAGGAGAGCGGGCTCGCCGCGGCACCCGAGCCGTTCTTGTTCACTGCGACAACCGAGAAGGAATATGCCGCGCCATTCGTCAACCCATAGACCGTGCAGAAAAGTGCTCCGCCGGTGCTGCAGGTCGCACCACCTGGGCTGGCTGTGACCGTGTACCCGGTCACCGCTGCTCCACCATTGTTGGTGGGCGCTGACCAACTAACAGTCACCCTGCTTGCACCGAAGGAACCGAGGACCGAGGTCGGCGCGCCGGGCACGGTTGAGAGCACAACCGTGCCCGAGGTTGCAGCGGCCCCGGAGCCGGCCTTGTTGATGGCTTCCACCGTGAAGACATACGAGCTATACGCCCCCATTGTCCGGAAAACGCAGCTGGTGCTCGAACTCGTGCAGGTACGACCACCGGGGCTGGCCGTGACGCGATACGAACTGATTGTGCCGCCACCGTCATCAAGCGGTGCGGTCCAGGTGACAGTGACTTCCGAACCGCTGGCTGCACCAGTCACGCCGGTCGGAGCGCCCGGCACAGCAGTCGGGGTACGCGTTCCTGTCGCAGATGCGGAGTTCGCACTCGAGCCGGCCTTGTTCGTCGCCTTGACCCAGAACATGTACGTGGTGCCGTTCGTCAAGCCCGCGACCGTGCAGCTCGTGGTGACGGTGGTACACGTCGCCGATCCAGGTGAGGAGACAACGGTGTAGGACGTGATCGCACTTCCACCATTGCTCGATGGCGCTGTCCACGCAACCGTGACCGAGGAGTCCCCGAATGTTGCGACGGCGCTCGTCGGGACGCCCGGAACCGCTGCGGGCGCAACCAGAGCCGAGGCTGTTGACGCGCCCCCCGAGCCCACCTTGTTCCTGGCCACCACCGTGAATGTGTACGCAGATCCGTTGGTGAGACCCGTGATGGAACAACTTGTGGTTGATGTGGTGCAAGTGAACGATCCCGGCGAGCCCGTCACGGTATAACCGACGATTGAAGCCCCGCCGTCACTAGAAGGTGCTGACCACGACACCCTGACCGAACCATCGCCGAACGCACCAACCACGGCCGTCGGCACACCGGGAACAGTGGCCGGAACAACTGCCCCAGACACCGCCGACGCGGATCCGGCGCCGGCCTTGTTCGCCGCCGTCACTGTGAACGTGTACGAGGTGCCGTTCGTAAGACCTGGCACCGTACAACTCGTCGTCGATGTCGTGCAGGTGAACGAGCCGGGAATGGATGTCGCGGTGTACCCCGTGGTGGGGCTACCGCCGGTCGAGGCAGGAGCGACCCACGACACGGCTGCTTGCGCGTTCCCGGACACTGCGGACACCGCCCTGGGGATGCCTGGTGTCGTAGCCGGAACAATTGCGTTCGATGCTTCAGATGCTTCGCCACCACCGCGGGAGTTCGTGGCGACCACCGTGAACGTGTAGCTGCCGCCGTTGGTCAGCCCGGTCACTGTGCACGAGGTGGTCGATGTGGTGGTGCACGTCCGACGCCCCGGAGTAGCAGTGACCGTGTAGAGCGTGATCGCACTACCGCCGTCACTCACCGGCGCTGTCCACGAAACGGTGACCTGCGAATCGCCGAAGACACCGACAACATCAGTCGGCGCGTCGGGAGCTACGACAACGCCCACCGAGAGGGAATCCGATGATGCACTCGAGCCGGCCTTGTTGATCGCCACGACGGTGAACGTGTAGCGACTGAAGGAGCCCATGGACGTGAAGACGCACGAGGTGGATGTCGACGTGCATGTCTTACCGCTCGGTGATGCGGTGACGCGGTAGCCGGTGACTTCGGAGCCACCGTTGTTGTTCGGAGCGGTCCAGTTGACTGTGATCTGTGTTCCAGAGCTAGACCCGGACAGTGAGGTGGGTGCTCCGGGGACAGTCGCTGGAGTGCGAGGACCAGTGGAGACCGCTGAGGGGGATCCGGAGCCCGCCTTGTTCGTTGCCTTCACGGTGAACGTGTAACTGGTGCCGTTCGTGAGACCCGTGACCGTGCAACTCGTGGTCGACGTTGTACAGGTGAACGAGCCCGGCTTCGAGGTCACCGTGTAGGAGAAGATCTCACTACCCCCATTGCTGGTCGGCGCCGTCCAGGAAACAGTCATCGAGGAGTCGCCAAACTGAGTGGTCGCGGCGGTGGGAGCACCCGGGATCGACGCCGGGACAACGGCTCCTGACGTCATGGCGGAGCCCGAACCGACTGCATTCAGCGCAACGACAGAGAAGGTGTAGGAGATGCCGTTCGTCAGACCGCTGACCGTGCAACTCGTACCCGAAGTGGAGCACCCGAGGCCCTCGGGTGAGGAGGTCACGGTGTAGCCGGTGATTTCGCTTCCACCGTTGTCGGTGGGGATCGTCCATGACACCGTGACCGCGCTGTCCCCGAAAACTCCGATGACTGCCGACACTGCTCTCGGTGCGCCAGCGGGGATCACTGCGCCGGATGCGCTCGAGGCTGAACCCGATCCCGCCTTGTTCGTGGCAAGGACGGTGAATGTGTAGGCGCTGCCGTTGGTGAGACCAGTGACCGTACAGCTGGTGGTCGAGGTCGTGCAGGTGAACGAACCCGGCGATGAGGTCACCGTGTACGAGGTGATCGACGCGCCGCCCGTCGTGAAGGGAGCCGACCAGGAGACGGTCACCGAGGAGTCACCACTGGTGCCGACCACTCCGGTGGGGACTCCGGGAACGGTTGCCGGTGTGATTGCGACGGAGGAGTCAGAAGCTTCGCCCGCTCCGACTGCGTTCGTTGCCGTGACGGAAAATGTGTAGGCAGTGCCGTTCGAGAGGCCGGTCACCGTGCAACTTGTCATCACAGTTGTGCAGGTGAATGAACCGGGTGACGAAGTCACTGTGTAGCCGGTGATCACGGAACCGCCCGTGCTCGACGGCGCTGTCCAGGAGACGACAGCCTCCGAGTTGCCGAACACTCCAGACACTCCGGTGGGCGCATCTGGGACCGTCGCCGGAACAACCGAGGTTGATGCCGAAGACGCCGAACCAGTGCCGGCTTTGTTCGTCGCCGTCACGGTGAACGTGTAGGAGGTTCCGTTCGCGAGACCTGTGACTGTGCAACTCGTGGTTGCGGTTGTGCAGGTGAACGAACCCGGAGACGAGGTGACGGTGTAGGCCGTGACCACAGCACCGCCCGAGCTCGACGGCGCAGTCCACGAGACGACAGCCTCCGAGTTGCCGAACACCCCAATTACTCCGGTGGGCGCATCTGGGACCGTCGCCGGAACTACCGAGGTTGATGCCGAAGAGGCAGACCCAGTACCCGCCTTGTTCGTCGCCGTCACTGTGAACGTGTAGGAGGTTCCGTTCGTCAGACCAGTCACCGTGCAATTCGTCGTTGCGGTGGTGCACGTGAAGGAACCCGGCGATGACGTCACCGTGTACCCAGTGACGAAGCCGCCGCCGTTGTCCGTCGGCGTTGCCCAAGAGACGAGGACCGATGCGTCGCCGAATACGACGACGACATCGATCGGCGCACCCGGAACTGTGGTCGGAACAACAGCGCCCGATGCACCCGAGGCCGAACCGGTGCCAGCCCTGTTCATCGCCGTCACGGTGAACGTGTAGGAGGTGCCGTTCGTGAGACCAGTGACCGTGCAACTCGTGGTCGAGGTCGTGCAGGAGAACGAACCGGGTGATGACGTGACGGTGTAGGCCGTGACCGCACTGCCACCGGTCGAGGATGGCGCAACCCATGAGATCGTTGCTTGCGAATCACCGAACACACCGACGACACCGGTCGGCACACCCGGAACCGTCGCCGGGACAACCGCGTCCGATGCGGCCGATGCGGAGCCAGTTCCGGCCTTGTTCGTGGCCGAAACCGTGAACGTGTAGGAGGTTCCGTTGGTGAGACCAGCGACCGTGCAGCTCGTCGTCGCAGTTGTGCATGTGAATGAGCCCGGCGACGACGTCACCGTGTACCCCGTGATCGAGGAACCACCCGAGCTCAGCGGCGCCGACCACGAGACCACCACCGACGAGTCACCGAACACACCGACCACACCGGTCGGTAGACCCGGTTGCGTGGCTGGAATCACCGCACCGGCTGAGAGTGAAGCCTCCGATACCGCAACGTCACTTCTGGTCACGACTCTGAAGGTGTAGCTGGAACCGTTCGTGAGTCCGGTAACGACGCATGAAGTCGACGCGGCAGAGATCGTGCAGACCATGTTTCCGTCGGCGTCGATGACGCTGTAGCTGACCAGCGCGTACCCGCCGTTGTCGACAGGAGCGGACCAGGTCACCGTGGCCGACTCATCTCCGAAGGCGGCGACCACATCCGTGGGCGCACCCGGGGCGTTAGCCGAAGCGGCATACCAACTGGCTGATGATCCAGCGCCGATGATCGATACGGCACGGACATGGAACTGATCGGTGAGCAACACCGACGAATGGTCAACGGTGCAGGTCGTCGCCTCAGTCGTGACACAGACTGAAGAGCCATCCTGATCGACCACCTCATAACCGGTGATCGGTCGACCGCCGGAATTCAATGGTGCGTCCCACGAGATCACCGCCTGCCCATCCGAGAACGAGACCGAGATGGATGCCGGCGCTCCGGGGGTCGTGGCAGGAACAACTGCAGCCGAATCGGACGAAGCGGTACCAGCGCCGGCCTTGTTCGCGGCGGTCACGGTGAACGTGTAACTCGTTCCGTTCGTCAGACCGCTGACCGTGCAACTCGTCGTCGCCGTCGTGCACGTGAACGAACCGGGCGACGAGGTCACTGTGTATGACGTGATCGAAGCGCCACCGGTGTTCACCGGGGCCGTCCACGAGACGAGGACCTGGGTGTTGCCGAATGAGCCGGCAATGTCGGTCGGGGCGTCCGGCGCTGTCGCCGGAACAACCGCACTTGACGCACTCGACGCCGAACCAGCACCGGCCTTGTTCGTGGCGGTCACGGTGAACGTGTACGAGATGCCGTTCGTCAGGCCAATCACCGTGCAGGTCGTTGTTGCAGTTGTGCATGTGAATGAGCCCGGCGAGGACGTCACCGTGTACCCCGTGATCTCGGATCCACCAGTACTCGATGGAGCAGACCACGAAACTGCCACTGAAGAATCACCGAAGACACCCGACATACCAGTCGGAGCACCCGGCACAGTCGCCGGAACAACCGCATCCGAGGCGGTCGACGTCGAACCAGTACCAGCCTTGTTGGAAGCTTTCACCGTGAACGTGTACGAGGTGCCATTGGTCAGACCACTGACCGTGCAACTCGTCGTCGCCGTCGTGCACGAGAACGAACCCGGCGAGGAGATCACCGTGTAACCAGTGACCGCACTGCCACCATTGTCCGTCGGTCCTGTCCACGACACCACGACCTGCGTGGAACCGAACACACCCGACACGCCGGCGGGAGCACCCGGCACCGTCGCCGGAACAACCGCACCTGAAGCGGTCGACGCCGAACCAGTACCGGCCTTGTTCGTGGCCGTCACCGTGAACGTGTAACTCGTGCCGTTTGTCAGTCCAGTCACCGTGCAACTCGTCGTGGCGGTTGTGCACGAGAACGAACCCGGCGACGACGTCACCGTGTACCCAGTGATCGCGCTGCCACCGTTCGACGATGGGGCCGTCCAGGAGACATCCACCGAAGAATCGCCGAACACACCCGACACACCAGTCGGCACACCCGGAACCGTCGCCGGAACAACCGCACCTGAAGCGGTCGACGCCGAACCAGCGCCGGCCTTGTTCGTGGCCGTCACCGTGAACGTGTAACTCGTGCCGTTTGTCAGTCCAGTCACCGTGCAACTCGTCGTGGCGGTTGTGCACGAGAACGAACCCGGCGACGACGTCACCGTGTAACCAGTGACCGCGCTGCCACCGTTCGACGATGGGGCCGTCCAGGAGACATCCACCGAAGAATCGCCGAACACACCCGACACACCAGTCGGAGCACCCGGAACCGTCGCCGGAACAACCGACGTTGAGGCGGTCGATGCAGAACCAGTACCGGCCTTGTTCGTGGCCGTCACCGTGAACGTGTAACTCGTGCCATTGGCGAGACCGGAGACCGTGCAACTCGTCGCCGTGGTCGTGCACGTGAATGAACCCGGCGACGACGTCACCGTGTACCCAGTGATCGCTGAACCACCAGTACTCGACGGAGCAGACCACGAAACAACGACCGACGAATCACCGAAGACACCCGACACACCAGTCGGAGCACCCGGAACCGTCGCCGGAACAACCGCACCTGATGCCGAAGACGCAGAACCAGTGCCGGCCTTGTTCGTGGCCGTCACCGTGAATGTGTACGAGGTGCCGTTGGTGAGACCGCTGACCGTGCAACTCGTCGTGGCGGTTGCGCATGTGAACGAACCCGGCGACGACGTCACCGTGTAGCCCGTGACCGCAGAGCCGCCATTGTCCGTCGGTGCTGTCCACGACACCACGACCTGCGTGGAACCGAATACACCCGACACGCCGGTAGGAGCACCCGGAACAGTGGCGGGAACAACTGCACCGGAGGCGGTCGATGCCGAACCGGTACCAGCGGCGTTCGTCGCCGTCACTGTGAACGTGTAGCTGGTGCCATTGGTGAGACCGGTCACCGTGCACGAGGTCGTTGCCGTTGTACACGTGAACGAACCCGGCGACGACGTCACCGTGTAACCAGTGATCGCAGAACCACCGTTGACCGTCGGTGCTGTCCACGACACCACAGCCTGTGTGGACCCGAACACACCCGACACACCGGTGGGCGCGCCCGGAACCGTGGCCGGTACAACTGCGGCGCTTGCGGCCGTGTACGCGCTGTCGCCCACGATGTTCGTGGATTTCGCCCAGAACACGTAGGTGGAGCCGTTGTTGAGTCCGGTGACGGTGCAGCTGGTCGAGGGGAGGGTCGGCGAGCAGCTCCCCACCGGCGTCGTGAGATTCCGGATCACCAGCGGACCGACGTTCGCTGCATAGGCCTGACCGGTCCCGACGCTGAACTTCAGGGTGTGGACCCCGGCCGACAGCGAGAGGGAGCCGAGCGCCAGGTACGCGACCGGGCTGTAACCCCCGCTGCTGGGCACGCTGATGGTCTTCCAGAACACGCCATCGATATCGATGGTTCGAGAGCGCGCATAGGGGGCTCCGTAGAGAATGAAGAGCTCAGTGTTCCCGGCTGCAGCAGTGAACGTGTAACTGACGTAGTCGCCGGCGGTCTCGAAAGAGCCCGCTGTTCGGCTGACCACGTCACCGGCGTAGACCGTGACGCCGCTATTGGCGTCGAAGGTCACCATCTGCGAGGCAATGACCGAATACGAGGTGATCGCCGAACCGCCGTTGCTCGACGGTGCCGTCCATGAGACCACTGCCGATGATTCTCCGGACGTACCAGCGAGATCTGTCGGCACTCCCGGAACCGTCGCCGGAACAACTGCGCCGGAGGCCGTTGACGCGGAGCTTGTACCGGCCTTGTTCGTGGCGGTCACGGTGAAGGTGTAGCTGGTGCCATTCGTGAGACCAGTCACCGTGCAACTCGTTGTTGCTGTTGTGCACGTGAATGAACCCGGCGAGGAGGTCACCGAATAGCCGGTGATCGCGGAACCACCCGTGCTCGAAGGCGCAGTCCACGACACAACCACCTGGGTGGAACCGAACACTCCCGAGACACTCGTCGGCACACCGGGCACCGTTGCCGGGATGACAGCCGCTGATGCAGTCGACGCCGAACCGGTGCCAGCAACATTCGTCGCCGTCACCGTGAACGTATAGCTGGTGCCATTCGTGAGACCGGTCACCGTGCAACTCGTTGTTGCTGTTGTGCACGAGAACGAACCCGGCGAGGACGTCACCGTGTATCCGGTGACTGCGCTGCCGCCGTTCGACGATGGGGCCGTCCAGGAAACAACCACCGACGAATCGCCGAACGCACCCGACACACCCGTCGGAGCACCCGGCAGCGTCGCCGGAACAACTGCGCTCGACGCACTCGACGCCGAACCGGCGCCAGCCACATTCGTCGCTGTGACTGTGAATGTGTAACTCGTGCCGTTCGTCAGACCCGTCACCGTGCAACTCGTCGTCGCCGTCGTACAGGTCAACGAACCGGGTGAGGAGGTGACCGTATAGCCGGTGATTGCGGAGCCACCCGTGCTCGAGGGAGCGGTCCAGGACACAACCACCTGGGTGGAACCGAACACTCCCGAGACACTCGTCGGTACACCGGGTGCGGTTGCCGGGATGACGGCCGTTGATGCTGTCGACGCCGAACTCGTTCCCGCGACGTTCGTCGCCGTCACTGTGAACGTGTAGGAGGTGCCATTGGTGAGACCAGTCACCGTGCACGAAGTGGTCGCCATCGTGCACGTGAACGAACCAGGGGAGGACGTCACCGTGTAGCCCGTGATCGCCGACCCACCAGTGGAGGATGGTGCGGTCCACGACACCACCGACTGAGCATTTGCGTTCGCTGTCGCCGAGACCGAGGTCGGCGCACCCGGAACAGTGGCCGGAACCACCGCACTCGAAGCTGAGGAAGCCGAACCCGTGCCGACAACATTGGTGGCCTTCACTGTGAACGTGTAGCTCGTGCCGTTCGTGAGGCCAGTGACTGTGCACGAAGTCGTCGCCGTCGTACAGGTGAACGAACCCGGCGAGGACGTGACCGTGTACCCAGTGATCGCCGAGCCGCCATTGCTCGAGGGAGCAGTCCACGACACTGTGGCCTGCGTGGAACTGAACACCCCGGAAACCGCAGTCGGCACACCGGGAACCGTCGCCGGAACAACAGTGCCCGATGCGCTCGACGCGGCACCGGTTCCGCCGCCATTCGTCGCTGTCACCGTGAACGTGTAGCTGGTGCCGTTGGTGAGACCGGTCACCGTGCACGAAGTCGTTGCCGTCGTGCACGTGAACGAACCCGGCGATGACGTGACCGTGTACCCGGTGATCGAGGTCTCACCGGTCACCGATGGTGCCGTCCAAGACACCGTGGCCTGCGTGTTGCCGTAGGTGGCTGAGACCGACGTCGGAGCACCGGGTACCGAAGATGCGGTGATCGCCGAGGACGCGCTCGATGCCGAACCGGTGCCCACCGCGTTCGTGGCCTTCACCGTGAATGTGTAGGACGCCCCATTGGTGAGCCCCGTCACTGTGCACGAGGTGCTCGAGGTCGAACAGTCAGATGGCGTAGCTCCCGTGGCGACGATCAGGAAGTACGCGTCCAAGTACTGCGAGCAGCCGGTCGCACAGGAGATCTTCACCGTGTGGGATCCAGCAGCCAAGGTGGAAGTCCCGAGTGTTGCGGTCTTCATGTTGCCCCACGCCCCGGCCGAGGCGAACGTGTACAGCGAGTTCCAGGTCGAACCGTCGAGTTCGAGCGTTCGCTTCGCGACCGCATCGCTCGAGTACACCAACGAGATGGTCGTGGAACCGGCGGCGGTGAACGTGTAGCTCACGTACTTGCCCGAGGCGTTCCAGTTGGTGGAGTGGTACCCGGTTCCGGACCCCGTCGTCGAGAGATTGGTGCTCGTGATGAGTACGTTCGCCGAGTACTGCGTCGAGAGCGTTCCCGACACGGTGTACCCGGTGATCGCGGAACCACCGTTGGAGGATGGAGCGGTCCAGCTCACGACTGCCGAGGAATCGCCGGCGACCGCACTCGCACTCGTGGGCGCGCCCGGCACGGTGGCCGGCGTAACCGCGCCAGATGCGCTCGAGGCCGAACCCATTCCCCGGGCATTCGTGGCGGTCACCGTGAACGTGTAGCTGGTGCCATTGGTCAATCCCGTCACCGTGCACGTGGTGGCAGTGGTCGTGGTGCAGGTGAATGAACCCGGCGAAGAGGTCACCGTGTATCCGGTGATCGCACTACCGCCGGTGGATGGCGCCGTCCACGACACCACGACCTGGGTGTTACCGAACACCCCGGACACACCGGTGGGCGCGGCGGGCACGGTTGACGGGATGATCGCCGATGAAGCAGTCGATGCGGAACCGGTTCCCACCGCGTTCGTCGCCGTCACCGTGAACGTGTAACTCGTACCGTTCGTGAGACCGGTGACCGTGCAGCTCGTCGTGGCTGTGGTGCAGGTGAACGAACCCGGCGATGAGGTCACCGTGTAGCCAGTGATCGCCGAACCACCGGTGGAGGATGGCGCCGTCCACGACACCACCGACTGCGCGTTTGCGTTCGCCGTCGCCGAGACCGAGGTCGGCGCACCCGGAACAGTGGCCGGCATGACCGCGCTCGAAGGCACCGAGGCCACACCGGTACCCGCAGCGTTCGTGGCGGTGACGGTGAACGTGTAAGAGGTTCCGTTGGTCAGGCCGGTCACCGTGCAGCTCGTCGTGGCAGTGGCGCAGGTGAACGAACCCGGCGATGAGGTCACGGTGTAGCCGGTGACCGCCGAACCACCGGAGGAGGCTGCCGTCCACGACACCGTCACCTGCGTATTGCCCGAACTGCCCGACACCGAGGTCGGAGCACCGGGAACCGCAGTGGGAGTGACGGCCGAGGACGCGCTCGAGGCCGAACCCGTGCCGCGAGCGTTCGTCGCCGTCACGGTGAACGAGTAACTCGTGCCATTCGTGAGACCGGTGACAGTGCACGAGGTCGTTGCCGTGGTGCAGGTGAACGAACCCGGCGACGAGGTCACCGTGTAGCCAGTGATCGCCGAACCACCGTTCGAGGATGGAGCTGTCCACGACACCGTTATCTGGGTGTTGCCATAGGTACCTGACACCGCAGTCGGTGCACCCGGAACAGTCGACGGGATGATTGCCGAGGACGCGCTCGAGGCAGAGCCGGTACCCGCACTATTCGTGGCCGTCACCGTGAACGTGTAACTCGTGCCATTCGTGAGACCAGTCACCGTGCACGAGGTCGTTGCCGTTGTGCAGGTGAACGAACCGGGCGAGGAAGTCACCGTGTAACCAGTGATGGCAGAGCCACCAGTGGACGATGGCGCAGTCCACGACACCACCGACTGAGCATTCGCGTTCGCTGTAGCGGCCACCGATGTCGGCGCACCCGGAGCAGTGGCAGGAACAACCGCGACCGACGCCGACGACGCGGAACCAGTACCCGCAGCATTCGTGGCCGTCACCGTGAACGTGTAACTCGTGCCGTTCGTGAGACCAGTCACCGTGCAACTCGTTGTTGCCGTCGTGCAGGTGAACGAACCCGGCGACGAGGTCACCGTGTAGCCAGTGATCGCCGAGCCACCAGTGGACGATGGCGCAGTCCACGACACCACAGCTTGGGTGTTGCCAGAGACACCCGACACGCCGGTGGGAGCGCCCGGCACAGTGGCCGGCGTGACAGCCGAGGAGACCCCGGAGCTCCAGCCGACCTTGTTCGTGGCCTTCACCGTGAACGTGTAGGCCGTGCCGTTGGTGAGGCCGGTGACCGTGCAGGTTGTCGCCGTTGTGGTCGAGCAGGTGAACGAACCGGGCGAGGAGGTCACCGTGTAGTCGATGATCGCCGCGCCACCGTTGGAAACCGGAGCGGTCCACGACACGGCGACCTGCGCATTACCGGACACGCCGGCAACACCGGTGGGCGGACCGGGAACAGTGGCGGGGACGACCGAACCCGAGGCGCTCGAGGCCGCCCCTGTTCCGGTCGTGTTCGTGGCCTTCACCGTGAATGTGTACGAGGTGCCGTTGGTGAGATCGGTGACAGTGCACGAGGTGGTTGCGGTGGTGCAGGTGAACCCACCCGGCGAGGAGGTGACTGTGTAGCTGCTGACGGCGCTGCCGCCGAGATCAGTGGGCGCGGTCCACGAAACCGTGGCTTGGGTGCTGCCGTACACAGCGGTGACCGACGTGGGTGCGCCGGGCACTGCGCCGGGCATGACCGCCGAAGAAGCACCTGAAGCCGAACCAGCGCCGACGGAGTTCGTGGCCTTCACCGTGAACGTGTAACTCGTGCCATTGGTGAGACCAGTCACCGCACATGAGGTCGTGGCGGTCGTGCAGGTGAATGAACCGGGGGACGATGTCACGGTGTACCCGGTGATCGTGGCGCCACCGTTACTCGCAGGTGCTGTCCACGACACCGTGGCCTGGGCCGCACCGGAGACGCCGACAACCGAGGTCGGCGCGCCCGGAACCGCAAGCGGCGTGACCGACCCCGAGGAGGCTGATGACGGACTGGTGCCGACGTCGTTGGAGGCCTTCACGGTGAAGGTGTAGGCGGTGCCATTGGTGAGACCGGTGACCGCGCACGAAGTGGTCGCCGTGGTGCACGTGTATCCACCCGGAGATGAGGTCACGGTGTACCCGGTGATCGCCGAACCACCGTTGCTCGCCGGAGCTGTCCACGACACTGTCGCCTGACCAGCACCCGAGACACCCGAGACACCGGTCGGTGCGCCGGGGAGCCCGATGGGAGTCGTCGACGTCGATGTCGCCGCCGGTCCGGTGCCGACGCGGTTGGTGGCGGTGACGCTCACGACATATGAGGTGCCGTTCGTGAGGCCCGTGATGGTGCAGCCGTTGTTCACCGAACTCATCGATCCACCGGAGGTGGTGCACATCGGCGTGGTGTTCGCCGTGATCGATCCGAAGTTGGTGGCCACGCCCGCTGTTGACGAGCCACTCAGGAAGTAGATCTTGATCGTGTGCGTGCCGGCGGCGAGCCCACCGGCGACCGTGACAGTCGAATAGTTGCTCGCGCTGCCGGTCGATGGGAACGACACCTTGGAGGCTGATCCGCCCGCTTGTCCGAAATCCACCGATACCTGACGGTCGGCTCTGGCGGCAGCTGCGTAGCGAACCGCCACGCTGGAGATCGGCGCGGTGGTCGTGAACGTGTATGTGACTGACTCGCCGACTCCGCTCACGACCGAGTTCACTGCGACAGTCGACGCTGTGGTGAACGAGCTGGGTGCCCCGACAACATTCGTGGAGGTGATTGCCGAGGTCTGCGAATCAGTGGTGCTCGCGGTGTAGTCGGTCACCCAGAGTTGATTGTCGTTGACCTCGGGGCAGAGATCGTTCGTGGCGCAGGGGTAGTTGTCCCAACTCGCGAAGCCATACATGTACAGCGGACCCCACCAGTCGACCTGGAGCGAGCCGCTGTACGGGGTTGCCGTCACCCACAGCGGTGCCTCGGGAGTGTTGTCATCGCCGATGCCGTTGGAGAGCCATGCATCCTCGAGACCGTTGTAATAGAGGTTCTTCGTGGTGCCTGCCGGGACCATCCAATCGAACATGGCGGCCCTGACCGGCGTGTCCTGAGCGACCGCAGGCGTCTTCACGATCCGCGGCTGGGAGATGGCGAGAATCGCCGTGGCCGGCTCGATCCGATGTGGATCATCGGAGAGGGTGGCGGTCACACCGAACAACTGACCAGTCACCATCTTGCCGGCGAGCTTCGGTGCGACCTTCTCGATGTTAGCGATCGACAGGTCGACGCCTACCTTCACGTTGAATCCGAACATCACCGGAGCGGCGCGCGGTGCCATGGCCGAGCTCAATCGGATCGAGCAGGTGATCTTCGTGGTGTCATCGCCGGTGCAGGCCGGCAATGCATCGATGCCTGTCTTCGGGGCCATCGGGGTGACGGTGATGAGCGAGGAGGATCCGCCAAGGGTTTTCACCAGCGCAGCGGCGACAGGGCTGATCTCTGCTTGGATCTGGATCGTGGCGCCTGCGGCGATCGGAGCTGAGCCCTCGTTGGACACGGCGTAGTACACCGGCGTGTCGGTGTTGAACTCCGCCTTGAGACGGGAGCCATCGGTGATCTTGGGCGAGCTGGCCAGCGGGCCACTCGTGCGTTGCAGGTCAAGGGCGGGGTCATTGCCATCGACGATGTCGATGGGGAGGATCAGCGTGTCGGAGAGCAGCCCATCATCGGTGGTGGAACTGATCTGGATGTTGGTGTAGTCGAGTGGAGCGTTCTCGAGCGCACGAATCGTGATGAGCACTGGTTCGGTCGGTCCGCCGGGACCGAAGGATTCCGCGTGACGGCACATGGCGGTGAGCGCGCCGCCGGTGCACATCCAACCCCCGGTCGACACCGGGTCCATGGTGAGACCGGTGGGCAGCGTGAACATGTCGGTGATGCCTGCGGCGGACGCGACTCGTTCGGTGTGCTTGAGCAGATAGAGCGCCGATTGGCCGCGCATGACCGAACTGGCAGCCAGCGGAACCATCTCCACCCGGAAGTCTCCCGATGCATCGCGCACCGGAACTGCGGTGGTGGTGTAAGTCGAACCAGTGCCGTTCAGTTCTGCTCTGGCCGTGGCCGAGGCGGTGTCGCCACCGGGCAGCGTGGCCCGAACGGTGACCGACGCGGTCGTCGCGGTGAGCCCAGCCGGATTGGCGGTGAGACGCAGCGAGGCGGTGACGTACTTGCCCGGCGCGAGCGTGAGCGGTTGTCCCGCCGAACCGGCGGGGAAGATGCAGCGCACGGCACCGGAGTTGCCGTTACAGGACCACGTAGCGGGAACCGTGATTCCGGGCGAGGCACCCGCATCAACACTGCTGAGCACGAACCCGCTTGGCACCGTGATGTCGAGCGCCGGCGAGCCCGGGGTGGATGCCTTGCCGCCGGTGTTGCCGATCATGACGGGCACAACGGACGTGCCGGTCGGGCTCAGCGAGATGGTTGAGATCGCAGCACCGGCGGCGTTGATGAAACCGACCGAGGTACGTACGACAGTCGCAGCGGTCGAGGACGTCGAGGTGCCGGTGGATGTTCCGGTGGACGTGCCGGTGGATTTCGCCGCCGTGGTCGCTGGTGCAATTGCTTTTGTCGCCGCTGCTGCGGTGTCGACCAGGGAACCGATCGCCACTGTGGCGAGGATGCTGAACGTGGTGAGTAGGACGAGCGCGCTGCTCCAGAAGGTGCGCGGCGAACGAGGATTCGGTCCGCTGGTAGCGATTTCCGAGAATTCCACGGATCGAAGTTGACCATGGTGCGTGCCGGCGCGAACTGAGGATCGTTCGCCGCACGCGCTTCAACGGGAACAGGGGGATGAAAGAACGACACCACGGAGGTGAACGGTGGGTGAACATCCTCTCGGGACCGGCCGGAGACCCCTGCCTCTGATGTCGCTTGTCGGCCCTGGTGACTACCGTTGGTCGGCGTGAGATCCCGCCCCGATGACACCCTCACGCAGATCCTGACGGTGACCGCCAACCTCGCGATCGACGAGGGGATCGACGCGGTGAAGGTGTCCGATGTGGCCGATGCCTGCGGCGTCTCCGAAGCGACGGTGCACTATCACTTCGTCGATCGGGCGCACCTCATCTCCGCGGCGGTCATCACCGAGTTTCAGCAGCACGCAACCTGGGTCTACGACTCCTGCGCCCACAATGCCGAGGTGGCCACAGATCTCGCTGACTTCCAGCGATTGAACGTGGAGTTCCTGCTCGCCGAGGACACCGCCCGTCGGATCCGGTCCCGGTGGAACTTCACCCAGGTGGCCAGCCGGGCGCATGCCGATCTGGTGATCTCGATGATGGTCAACAGATGCGTCGATGCGATCTGGACCTCGATGGAGGGCGTGTTCAGTCGAACCGGGAGGCGCGGTTGGAACCGACCCGAACTCGACACCGACGCGCTCATCCCGTACCTGATGGCCGAGGTCATCTGCACCGCACTCGACTCCGTGAAGTTCGAATCCGCCGATGCCGCAGTTGCCGCCTTCTCCCCCATCGACGAGCTCCCGAAGCTCCGACGAGCTCTCGCTCGATCGGTGGCCATCGAGCGGCACGAAGTCTGGGATTCCTTCGAGGATATGAAGGCCAGCACGGCGACGAACCATGCTGATGGGAAGCCCCGACCTGCCATTGCGTCCCCTCGAGCTGCGGCGACCAGACGGCGGATCCTCGATGCCGCCCGAGCGGAAATCATCGAGGTCGGCACTCTGCAGTTCCACCTGCGGGCCGTCGCCGAGCGAGCCGACGTTTCGGTCTCCACGATCTACAAGCACTTCTCGTCACGCGAGGCACTGCTCCACAGCGCCGGTGACGCCCAGGTGGTCGACATCTTCAACACGATCCTCGACACCATCCGCGATCGGAATGGTGGCGGCGTTGATGGTGGCGGTGTTGACGGTGGCGGTGTTGGTAGTGACGGGGCCCGGGTTGATGCCACGGATGCGAGACGATTGTTCGAGGATCTGATGCGTCATGACGGCGTGCGGGAACTGCGATGGCAGATGATCGAAGCCATGACCGTCGGCCGCCGAACCATCTCGCCGGAGCTGGCCCCGTTGCTCGCTGATCCCCGATTCCGGGATCTCTGGTCGGTCAACCTGCTCGCCATGGCAATCATGGATCTGGACCTCCGACCGGCACCATCGATCGAGGTGCAGGAGGCCACATTTCTTCATGTGTACGACTGGATGATGCGAGATCACTCGGTCTGAAGTCTGAAGTCTGAAGTCTGAAGTCATATGTCGTATGACGGATCACGCTGTGTACCGTTGGAGGAGATGAGTCCCCGCCCCGATGACACCCTCAGGCGGATCCTCACAGTGACCTCTGATCTCGCCATCGACAGCGGTATCGACGCGGTGAAGGTGTCCGACGTGGCCGATGCCTGTGGCATCTCCGAGGCGACGGTGTACTACTACTTCGTCGATCGGGCGCATCTCATCGCCGCAGCGGTGATCACCGAACTCGAGCGCTACGGCACGTTGGCCTACGACACCTATACCCGCAACGCCGAAGTGGCCACCGATCTGGCTGACTTCCAGCGCTTGAACGTGGAGTTCATGCTCGCCGAGGACACCGCCCGGCGGATCCGGTCCCGGTGGAACTTCACGCAGGTGGCCAGCCGGGCACATGCCGATCAGACGATCTCGATGATGGTCAACAGATGTGTCGATGCGATCTGGACCTCGATGGAGGGCGTGTATGGCCAGATGGGCCGACGCGGTTGGGTCCGTCCCGGCCTCGACACTGATGCGCTCATCCCGTATCTGATGGCGGAGGTTCTCTGCACCGCACTCGACTCGGTGAAGTTCGGGTCCGCTGATGCCGCAGTTGCCGCCTTCTCCCCCATTGACGAGCTCCCGAAACTGCGACGACTCCTGGCCCGGTCAGTGGCCACCGAACAGCACGGAGCCTGGGATTCCTTTGATGCTGCCAAGGGGATACCGGTGACGAGGAACGCGCACGGGAACCCCCGGCCCCATGGTCAGTCCCCTCGTGCGGCAGCAACCAGACGGCGGATCCTCGATGCCGCCCGAGCTGAGATCATCGAGGTCGGCTCCCTGCAATTCCATCTGCGGGCCGTGGCCGAGCGGGCCGGGGTTTCGGTTTCCACGATCTACAAGCACTTCCCGTCACGCGAAGCACTGCTGCACACCGCCGGCGACGCCCAGGTGCTCGACATCTTCTCCGTGATCCTCGAGACGATCCGTGATCGAAGCGGTGACGGGGCCGACGGGGCCGACGGGGCCGACGGGGCCGAGGTTGGAGCGACTGATGCTCGGGAGGTGCTCGAGGACTTGATGCGTCATGACGGTGTTCGGAAACTGCGGTGGCAGATGATCGAGGCGATGGCTGTCGGCCGCCGAACCATCTCGCCGGACCTGGCCCCGCTGCTGGCCGATCCCCGATTCCGGGACCTGTGGTCGGTGAGCATGCTGGCCATGGCGGTCAGTGATCTCGACCTGCGGCCGGCGCCATCGATCGAGGTGCAAGAGGCCACGTTCGTCCACGTCTACGACTGGATGATGCGAGACCACTCGAACTGATCAGCCCAGACACCCGCCGCCGACGCACTACCGACCGGGGGCGATGTGCTGAACACGCATCAATGGTCGACTTGGGCATGGCACACGTGATGCAGCATCGGTGGTCCTACCGATGAGGTCCACGATCCCGCTCGGGAAGTGGACCGGTGTGCCGGTGGGACTGCACTGGTCGGTCGCGCTGACCGTGGTGCTCATCGCCTCCTCGTTGGCCGAATCGGTGTTGCCCGAACTCGACCCCGGCGAAACCCACACGGCCTATTGGGTGGCCGGAGTGATCGTGGCGTTGGCGTTCTTCCTGTCGTTGATCGCCCATGAACTCGCGCACACCGTGGTGGCGCGTCGCCATGACGTCGAGGTCGACAGCATCACGTTGTGGTTGCTCGGCGGAGTGAGCCGGTTCAGTTCCGAACCCGATGACCCGAGTGTGGAGCTTCGGCTGTCGCTGGCCGGTCCGGCGATGAGCCTGGGGCTGGGTGCGTTGTGGTGGGGTTTGGCGGTGATCGTGTCGGTGGCCGGCGCGCCATCGATCTGGGTGAACTCGCTGCTGTGGTTGGCGTTCATCAACCTGGTGCTGGGTGTGTTCAATCTGCTGCCGGCGTTCCCGCTCGATGGCGGCCGGGTGCTGCGGGCGATCATGTGGCGCCAGTCCGATCGGCTTCATGCCACTCGCACGGCCGTGCGCGTGGGCCGGTTGTTCGCGCTGGTACTCGTCGGGTTCGGTGTGCTGTTGGTGTTCAGCGGCTCGCTGGTGAGCGGCACCTGGTTCATGCTTCTCGGTTGGTTCATCGATGTGGCCGGGCGGGCGGAGTTGGCCGGCACGGTGCGCCATGACTTTGCCAACTTCGAGATCGTTGCGGCACTGATGACCACGTCGGTGGACACGATCGACGAGGGCGTCAGCGTCAATGAGTTCCTGCATGACCATGTGCTGCAACGACATCATTCGGCGTTCCCGGTGATGCGTGACGGGTCGGTCACCGGGATGGTGTCGCTCGAGAACCTCCGTCGAGTCCCGACCGATGAGTGGTCGAGTACGACCGTCGGGGACGCGTCCACTCCACTGTTCGGCGTGCCGATCATCGACCCGGACACCACAGTGCGAGCGGCGATGGATGAGATGGATCGGCTCTCGGCGACCCGGGCTCTGGTGTTCGCGGATCGCCAGCTCGTGGGGATCGTGACCCACACGGATCTGATCCGGGCGTTGCAGGTTCATGAATTGGAGGTCCGGGCGCTGAAGTCCGGTGAAACCACCTGATTCAGCGATTCATCGTCACTGCGGTCTCGCGACCATCGCTGTATGACGCTGAGAACACGCGAGTCCACAACGAATGCGACCGACGGGGCGACGGTCGCAGGCAGCACCTCACCTCGCAGCGGGCCTGCAGGACGTTTCGCCGATCGGGCCGATGCCGGGCGACGACTGGCCGAGCGATTGCTGCCGTATGCCGCATCGCATCCGATCGTGCTGGGTTTGCCCCGGGGTGGAGTGCCCATTGCGGCGCAGGTGGCCCGGGCACTCGATGCGCCGCTGGACATCATCGTGGTACGCAAGCTCGGCGTGCCGTTCCAACCAGAGTTGGCCATGGGAGCGATCGGCGAGGACGAGGTGCGGGTACTCAACGATGAGGTGATCCGCCTTGCCCATGTGACGCCGCATGACATCTCACGGGTCGAGGCGGCCGAACGGGAGGAGATGCGTCGACGGGTGACGCGGTTCCGCGTGCACCATCGACGGCGGGACCTGCGGGGGCGAACCGTACTCATTGTCGATGACGGATTGGCCACCGGCTCGACGGCGATCGCCGCGTGTGAGGTGGCTCGAGCGCTCGGAGCGCTTCATGTCGTGGTGGCCGTTCCGGTGGCGCCGCCCGATGCTGCGGCCCGGCTCGCTCAGCATGCAGACGAGTTCATCGTGCTGGAGTCGCCATCGAGATTCAATGCCGTCGGACAGTTCTACGGGAACTTCGCCCAGGTCACTGACCATGAGGTGCTCGACATCCTGGACCGGTGGACCGATCACGAACCGTGGTCGGAGGAGCAGACTGAGACTGCGGGCGGGCCCATTTCTCCATCTACGTCAACACCCGCGTCTGCGTCGGGTGGCATCGACGGGGATGTCGTGATCAAGCTCGACGGCGTGTCGTTGCCGGGACATCTCGCCATCCCCGCTGACCCGATCGGGCTCGTGCTGTTCGCCCATGGCAGCGGCAGTAGTCGGCACAGTTCGCGCAACACCCATGTGGCCTCGCTACTGCGGGAAGCGTCGATCGGCACGCTGCTGTTCGATCTGCTCACCGGGGAGGAGGAAGTCGATCGGGCCAATGTGTTCGACATCGAACTGCTGGCCCGAAGGCTGCGGGGCGCGACGGCATGGGTGCGTTCCCGGCCCGAGTGCGTCGGCCTGCCCATCGGGTACTTCGGGGCCAGTACCGGAGCCGGCGCGGCGTTGTTGGCCGCGGCTGATCTCGGGCAGGAGACGGGAGGCAGTGACAGTGACAGTGGCAGTGGCAGTGCGATTGCTGCTGTTGTGTCGCGGGGCGGTCGTCCCGATCTGGCGGGAACTCACCTCGCTGAGGTCACCGCCCCCACGCTGCTGATCGTCGGTGGGCGCGACTCCGCGGTGATCGACATCAACTGCGACGCAGCGACGCTGATCGGAGGCGTGGTTCGCGTCGTGATCATTCCCGGGGCCTCGCATCTGTTCGAGGAGGACGGCACGCTGACGGAAGTCGCCATCGAAGCCCGGGAATGGTTCGAACGACACTTGCCGATGGGTTCGCCGTGAGCGTCGAGTCGGAGTCCACCGAACTCGCCGAGATCCGGGCGATGTCCTCGCCGCTGCGGACCGCTGCAGATCTCGACCCACTCGTCGAGCGGTTGGCGGGCGAGCGGATCATCGCCATCGGAGAGGCCTCCCACGGCACCCACGAGTTCTATGTGTGGCGAGCCGAGTTGAGCCGTCGCCTCATCGAGACCGGTGGCATTTCGTTCATCGGGGTCGAGGGCGATTGGCCCGACTGTTGGCGTCTCGATCGTTGGGTGCGGGGACGCTCCGATGAACACCTTGATGCCCGCCATGTGCTGGCCGGATTCGCGCGCTGGCCGACCTGGATGTGGGCCAACGAGGAGGTGGCCGATTTCCTCGACTGGCTGCGGGCGTTCAACCTCGATCAGGAAGCGGGCGACCGTGTCGGGTTCTTCGGGCTCGACGTGTACTCGCTATGGGAGTCGCTGCGCGAAGTGTTCCGCTGGCTCGAGTTCCATGCACCCGAGGCTCTGCCGACGGCGATGCGGGCTTGGGAATGTTTTTCCCCGTTCGACGAGGACCCGCAGCGTTATGCGCACAGCACGGCGTTGGTGCCGGCCAGTTGCGAACGGGACGTGGTGGAACTTCTGGTGGCCGTTCACCATCGATTGACCATGGAGGCCCGCATTGACGATGCCGCGTTCGCCGCTGCCCAGAACGCCGCTGTCGTCGTCGGCGCCGAGCGGTACTACCGGGCGATGGTCCGCAGCGACCGAGAGTCGTGGAACGTGCGCGACATCCACATGGCCGACACGCTCGATCGACTGCTGTCGCATTTCGGGCCCGACTCCCGCGCGTTGGTGTGGGCGCATAACACCCATGTCGGCGATTCGCGGGCCACCGATATGGCCGCAGCCGGGATGGTGAACATCGGCGAGATACTGCGTGAGCGGCATGGTGATGAGGGCGTGGCGCTGATCGGGTTCGCCGGATATCGGGGCGAGGTGATCGCTGCCGCCGCATGGGGAGCCGATGAGATGGCCTTCGACGTTCCCGTCGCTCGCCGGGGCAGCCATGAGGAACTGTTGCACCGGGCGCTCGGTGCGCCAGCGGCGCTGATCTTTCCGCATGACCGCGACCGGCTCTGGCTCCGGATGCGACGGGGGCATCGGGCGATCGGCGTGGTGTACCAACCGCGTCATGAGAGCGGGAACTACGTGCCCACGATCATGGGGGATCGTTACGACGCCCTGCTGTGGTTCGAGGACATGTCTGCACTTGCTCCACTCCGGCATGAACCGCCGGCGCCATTGGGAGCCGAGTTGGAGACCGAACCGAGCGGGTTCTGATCGGGTCGTGCGCGAACTGGTTGCACGGCTGAGTGAGCGGCCCAGCCCATCGGCAACAATGGACAGATGTCGAGTGATGGCGCCCGAAATGCCCCGAACAACACGGCACAACTCATCCTCGACGCCGCCATCGATCACATCGAACGATTCGGCGTCGACGGCATGCGGATCGAGAAGGTGCTCGCCGATGCGCGTTCCTCGACTGGTTCGATGCGGCATCATTTCGGCTCACGGGCCGGGCTCGTGGAAGCGGCCCAGTACGAGATCTATGTGCGCACGATGCTGGCCGAGTCGACCGCGAATCTTGACGGCGGATTCGCCGCCACCACCACCGAGGAATTCCTCGAGTACGTGAGCGTGCAGCTCACCCGGATCGCCAGCGATCCCGTTGCCCGGGAACGACGCATGACCCGATTGCGGGTGTTCGCCAATGCCTCAACCCGCCCCGAGCTGATGGAGTCAGTGGCCTGGCTGCAGCAGCAGTTGATCGAGGTGACCTCCGGCGTGTTCCGCAGCGCGCAGACCCGAGGGCTGATCAATGCATCGATCGATCCCTATGACTACGCAGCTTGGTTTCATGGACTCACCTTGAGCCGCACCTTCACCGAGGCCACGATGCCCGAAGCTGATCGGTGGTTGGCCGTGGCGATTCCGGCGGCGCACGCAATGCTGCGGCCGGTGCAGTAACTCGACCTCAGATCACCAGGTGAGGCCCATGGTGGCGCGCATGACGGCCTCGAACTCGGCGTCGCCCAGTTGCGCCCGGGTGCCGAGGATGAGTTCAGCGTCGGCGCCCACGGGGATGCGCAGCGGCGAATCAGGGTTGGCGAAGATGTCGACGATTGCTTGGCCGACAACCTCGGGGCCGGGACGACCCTCGGCGTTGAGCGTGTCGTCGGCGCCTTCCCACTCGTCGTAGAGGCCCTGATAGGCAGCCGGGCGGGGCAGCTCGCCGGTGTCTTTCATGCCCGGGGCAATGAAGCCGGGCTCGATGATGTGCGTGCGGATGCCGAAGTGACGCAGTTCGTAGTGCAGCGATTCGGTCATGGCTTCGAGCGCGAACTTGCTGGCGCCATACGCACCGCCCAGCGGAGCCGACACCCGACCCTGGACGGAACCGATGATGACGATCACGCCGCTGCCCCGCTCGCGCCACGCGGGCACGACGGCTTGGATGAGACGCAACGTGCCGACCACGTTGGTCTCATGCATGGCCCGGAACTTGTCGATCGGATAGGTCTCGAGCGGTGCTGTTCCACCCAGCGCCGCATTGTTGATGATGCCGTCGAGCGGGCCCGCGGCCTCGACCGCCGCCGTGACCGACTCGTCCGAGGTGACATCGAGCGGCAACCGCAGGGCCACATCGAGTTCGTCGAGCAGCGAGACATCGCGTGCCGTAGCCACCACTTCATGGCCAGCCTTCGAAAGTTCCGTACACGTGGCAGCGCCGATTGCCCGGCCCGCTCCAGTCACAAGGATTCGCATGCGGTGGAGGTTAGGGGGCTTTGCAGGCTCTCACCTCGCTCTCTCCACGCTCGCTGTCGTAGGTGGGTCGCATACTTCTGGCTGCAACGGCGGATGAAGGAGATTGGGTGGGAGTACGGAGGCATGAGGCGAAGGTGGTCACGGTTGGTGATCGCAGTGCGGAGATCGATCTTGAGCTGGTGGATCTGATTGAGGCGTTGTGGTCGATGGGCATCGACACCCTGTTCAGCTGCCAAGGGAGCTGCGGACCGGCGCACGACCCGCAGCCGGAACCGTGGGGGTACATCCTGTTTCCCGATGTCGAGGATCTGCGGGCGTTCCTGGTGTGCTTCGACGGAACCGAGCTCTCGGGACGGCGATTCGCACAGCGCCACGAATGGAACCCGGAGACCGGCACACGCACTCCCGTCGGCCCGCCCAGGTGGAAGATCGCCGCAACCGTGAAGCCACCCGAGGACGACGAGGCGCTCGAGACCGGCGCACCGGAGTTCCGTTTCTGGGGACGCATCGGCTTCCTGCAGGCTGAGCTCGCCGAGATCACGAGAATCGTGTGCCAGCGAGCGGCGGATCAGAGAAGCACAGCGGCGTAGATCGAGCACCGGCGGCGAGCGGCGGACCGGATGGGCGCAGCGACCTAGAGCGAGCATGGGCGGCGGGCACGCAAGGCAACGCAGGCTGGGGCGGAGTTGGCTGCATCAGGTCACGATGGCGAATGGAGTCGGCCGCAGCAGATCGCGGTGGTGAGCAGGCTGGTAGGCGCCCATCACGGCACGGAGGTGAAGTACCTGGTCTCGATGCGGTCGGGGGTTGTGGATCGCGACCATCCCTTCGGCGAGTGCACGGTGAAGGTGGCTTGTTCGTCGAGTTCCATGCGGTAGCCGGGTCGGTGGAATTGTCGGTGGTGCGTTCCGCATAACAACACCATCCGGTCGACATCTGTTCGGCCGCCATTGATCCAGTGGTCGATGTGATGCACATCGCAATGTTTGGGTTTCGTGCAACAACCGGGCGCTCGACAGTGTCGGTCGCGGGTGATGATCGCTCTTCGTTGGACCGATGTGGCGGTTCGGGTTTCACGACCCATGTCCAACACCTTGTCGCCGGCCATCATGACCCGCTGCACAACGGAATCGCAGGTGAGTAGCGAGACTGCAGCGGCGTCGAGCTCGGTGCCGTCGAAGGTGACGCCGGTGCCGTGGTGACACAGGGCATCGGTGAACCAGGCCCGCTCGGCCGCTGACCAACCCCGAGCCTCGGCCAACTGCTCGAGACCGGCGTGGCTATGGACGCCCGCGCCACGCAGTGCAGAGGCCCGCAGCTCATTGATGTCGACCACCAACGACACGTGGGGCAGATGGCGCCCCGAGTCGCCAGCGCCTTGACGATGCGAAAGCGCGAAACGGCAGATCTCGACCAATGCATCGGCATTTCGTTGCGCCAGGGTGCGACTTTCGCCGATCGGTTGACCCGAATCGTCGACAGGGTCGGGGACATCGAAATCTCGCAGTGCTGCGTCGATGATGGCGGCGTCGGCGGCTTCGAACTGGCCGGTGAGTATGAATCGGCCGTCGAGAATCCGATCGAAATGGAGACCGGATGTTGGCTCATGGAAGTGCTCGGGACCATCGGGGTTGGAGGCACATTCGACCCATTGGCGGATGGCTACTTCTGTCTTGGCGACATCGAGTTCACCGATGGTTTCGACGACCCACGCCGCATGGTCGGCGAACAGCGAGACAAACCGCCGAGGCACCACCCCGACGATGACATCGACCTGGGATTCCGTTAGTTGGCCTGCCGACCATGCCTCGGCCACTGCGGGCCAGAGCTCCAGGCGCTCGACCCGGCGGGCGGCGGCAGGCGCGGCCCGCCGACCGAGGCCGCAGTGATCGGCCATCCAGCCGCGCAGCGAACCCGAGCCGGCGTCGCGCCAGAGCTCGGCTTGGTCGAAGCGGATCTCAGCCTCGGTGACCACGGCAGTGAGGCGATCGATTTGGGCCCGAACACCTACTAACGCAGACGAATCGGCCGGCACACTGCATTCGGCCAACGCCGTGACCAAGTCGGTGAGCTGCTCGTAGAGGGCCTCGAACGAACCAGCGCATAACCGACCCCCCGTCATTGAACCCCCAGCAGAGGAGTGGCCAGCCGAAGGATCGGGCACGTGTGCAGCGGCCAAAGCAGTAGCGGAAGGCGCAGGTTGGCCGGAGCGCTTCGTCGGTTCGGGGGCGGTTCGGTGATCGAACATATGTTCGATTCTAGGGATGGGGTGTGACAGTGGGTATGGGTCATTCGGCCCATTCCGGGCGGGCGAGCCGGGGCGGGCCAGAGCAAGCTGGGGCACGGGAATGCGAACCATCCGAACACGGAACAAGGGCACGCCGGGCGGGGGCGCGACCAGATCGTTTTTTGCTGGGCAACGGCCGACACTCAACCCGCTCACGGGGCAAACGCCGAGGGCACACGATCGAGCAACAACCCAAACAAGCAAACGCACACGAGCTCGAGCTCGAGCTCGACAACGCAGGCACGTCCTCACAACGTGGATCGGGATCACCTGCTCACGGGCCAACGCCAGGAGCACACGATCAAGCAACAACCCAAACACGCAACCACACTCGAGCTCGACAACGCAGGCAGGTCCCCAAAACGTGGCACGGGATCACCGGGTCCGAAAGGAACAACGCCGAGGGCACATGATCGAGCAACAACCCGAACAAGCAAACGCACCCGAGCTCGACAACGCAGGCACGTCCCCACAACGTGGCACGGGATCACCAGCGCCCCCACTCCCCGAGTTCGGCAGACTGATGCCATGAGCAACCTCATGCAGATCGTGATCGCCGGGGTCGGCGGTCTCGTGGTGCTGTGGCTGCTGCTCGTCGTCGGCCTTGTCGTGCTGCGGCCGGATGGCACCTCGTTGCGGGAGGCCGCTCGGATCCTGCCCGACGCGGTCCGT
>Ga0164294_10000432_pt1 | contig 40007 bp, 44 predicted proteins | sample GEODES005metaG_FD_111479 | JGI IMG/M metagenome (GOLD analysis project Ga0164294, IMG submission 111479) | Oligotrophic lake water microbial communities from Sparkling Lake, Wisconsin, USA - GEODES005 metaG | ecosystem: Environmental > Aquatic > Freshwater > Lake | place: USA: Sparkling Lake... | reverse complement strand
GCTAAAGCAGCGATGGGCCGTGATGACATCGTTACTCACTTAGGTTTGGGTTACAGCGTCGGTCGTGTTAAGTCTGCAACGTCATACGCCAGTGCTCGTGATGAAAGCCGTGCTTATTCAGGTTTCTTCAATGGCACAGAAGCTACGTCAGCAGGTTCTACACGTACACGTCAAGCTATTGAATACGCGATTGCTTATGGTCCATACAAGGCTCAGGGTGAATTTTTCGAGATCAGCTACACGGACATGACTGGCACAAATGCTGGTACGAATGCTGTGAAAATGAATTACAACGAACTGCTGTGGAACATCACAGGCGAATCACACAACTACAGCAACAGCGCCGGTACTTTTGGTTGGATCAAGCCAAATACTAAGTTCTCGTCGAACGGTGGTTTGGGTGCGTGGCAGGTGGGTGTACGTCTGAGCGACTTCGATGGTTCAGATTTCACGCAAGCCAGTGGCAAGACAACCAAAGCGACCTCGATGACCTACGGTCTGAATTGGTACGTTAACGACAATGTTCGCGTCATGTTGAACTTTGTTGAGACTAAGTACGACTCGTCAGTGTTAGTCGCCACCGGCACTTCGCTCGACAAGATCAGAGCGATCATGTTGCGTAGTCAAATCTGGTTCTAATTTATACGTAATCTCCAATCCGTTAAGGATGCTTTATACGCCCCCTCGGGGGCGTTTTTTTTTTAAGTCCGAATTCAATACCTATGCCGACTGAACAGCCATCAGAATTTCAAACAACGCAAAGTGGATTTGTTTGGGGCTATTTACTCGATGGTGCAGGTAATACTCAAGTGGTCAACGCTAGCAATTTAAAAGCGGCGTTGCAAACCATTCCTGAAAACTCCAATCGAAATTTTCTTTGGCTGCACTTCAATCTGAGTCAGGCATCCACCGAGCGCTGGTTGAGTGAGAACACCGCTTTACCGCCAGAATTTTTTGAGGCATTACACATTGGATCGCGTTCGACCCGAGTCGAAGTCATCGATGACAGTTTGATTGCTGTGGTCAACGATGTGTTGCATGGTTTTTCGTTTGACCCTTCAGAGATTTCAACGCTGTGGTTGTCTGTCACGCCTCGAATCGTTATTAGCGCGCGTCGTAAGCCGCTCAAATCAGTTGATAGGTTGCGTCATGCTGTAAGTAACGGCGCGAAGATTACAAGTACCGTTGAGTTGTTAACTCACTTGTTGCGTGATCAAGCGGATGTCTTGATGGGTATAGTGCGTGATGCAGTAGCTAAGGTCGATAAAATTGAAGATGATTTACTCGCCGGACGTTTAAATCACAAACGCGAAAATCTCGGTGCCTTACGTCGGGTCTTGGTGCGATTGCAGCGTTTAATGGCGCCCGAGCCGGCCGCACTATTTCGTTTGCTTCAGCGACCGCCTGTATGGATTCCTGAGGATGATTTGCAGGACATTCGTCAATCGAGTGAAGAGTTCTCGGCGGTGTTGATTGACATGGCATCGCTGCAGGAACGAATCAAACTGTTGCAAGAAGAGATTGCAGCGATGATTAGCGAAAAAAGTAGCGGTAGTCTTTTTACACTGACTATCGTAACGGTGCTTGCGCTGCCGATTAATTTAGTGGCGGGTTTGTTTGGTATGAATGTGGGTGGTATTCCTTTAGCCGCTGACGAATCCGGATTTTGGGTGATTGTGTGCGTGCTAGCAGCGATTACTACAACGGCGATCTGGCTAATTTTGAGACGAGGTCGCGATAGCTGATATTGACTAGAGTTCTCAAGCGTTAGAACGTATGGCGGAGTTTTTAGATTTATTAGGAGCTTGCTGGATCGAGATTCAGGCCGGTTTCTCTTTGGTGTCTGATAGCCAAAACTAGTATTGTGTTTTTGTACTGCTCATAGCTATACAGTGCCACGTAGCCAGAGTTGCCTCTTGAAATGACTAGTTCACGCAAAAAATCGTCTACCGCACGACCAATCAGAGGATGTCGTTCCAAGAGCATGACAGCCTCTTCAATTAATCCGATGGTGTCGAGCGCTGCTGTTGGATTTGATTCAAGCAAAAAGTCCGTCAATCTCAATAAATCATTGACAGCTTGCTGTGCGTAGATAATTTTTACCAAGATTTAAGCTTGAGCGCAGATCTTTTTTTGCCAGCAATGCGATCGCGTAGATGCTTGTGAACGTCTTTTGCCTCATAACCTGTGCCAGATTTAATGGCCTGTTTTCTGGCGGCAGTAGCTTCCGCAATGAAGGCACGACGGAGCTCAGAATTATGAGCTGCCTGTCTTATTGCTTCGACCATAAAAGCATGAGGACTTAATCCTAAGACTGCAGCAGCTTTAGTCGCTTGTTCCTTGAGGTCATCAGGTAATTTAAGTGAAGTGGTTGCCATCTGACCCTTTCGTTCAATCAGTAGTGGTGTTACCTAAGTAGTACCCAATTTAACCTATTGAAAAATTGGTGTCAATTACGATTGTGTAGTTAAGCTCAGCCAAACTGCAGGAACGAAATAACTCAAGGGCGATTGCTTTTGGTTAGTTGGCTACAATCAATCTTTTATTATTAAATTTCAAAACTTCATGCGCTTACTATCCGCTGGGCTACTCGCTCTTTTCATTCTGTCAGGTTGTAGCACACTGCCGCCTGCAACCCCGACTACGTCGACGCCTAAGAGCGACACCAGCGCGCCCACCGATTCCAGCTCACAGAGCGCATCTGAGGCCGCCTCTAAGCCAGAGCCACCCGCTGCAAGCACTCCGCCTGAAGCATCAGTGACGCCACCGCCACAGCCTCCCCAAAGCCCTGTAGCGGTACCTAAAGCGCTGAAGATAGGCTTGGCGTTAGGCGGTGGTGCTGCGCGTGGTTTTGCGCATATTGGAGTGATTAAAGTGTTAGAGGCGAATGGCATCGTGCCCGATATTGTGGTTGGGACGAGTGCGGGTAGTTTGGTGGGTGCGCTTTATGCGGCGGGTAACAATGGCATGGCTCTGCAAAAGTTAGCGATGGAGATGGATGAGGCAGCTATCTCAGATTGGTCGGTGCCATTTTTCTCCACTTCCACCGGTGTGTTGAAAGGTGAGGGCGTGCAACAGTATGTGAACCGCGCTGTTCACAATCAACCGATTGAAAAGCTACGTATCCCATTTGGTGCTGTTGCTACAGATTTAAAAACAGGTCAGCCGATTCTTTTCAGGCGAGGTAATACCGGTGCTGCCGTTCGTGCATCGTCGGCCGTGCCGGGTGTTTTTCAGCCGGTGCGAGTGGGCAATGTTGATTATGTCGATGGTGGATTGGTCTCGCCAGTACCGGTGAGTTTTGCTCGCAAGATGGGTGCGGATTTTGTGATTGCTGTGAATATTTCAGCGCAACCGGATACGCAGCCTGCTTCATCAACATTCGATGTGTTGTTACAGACGTTTGCGATCATGGGGCAAAGTTTGAATCAGTACGAGCTCAAGCAAGCAGACATCGTGATTCGCCCTGAGTTAGCGAACATGAAAGGGAGTGACTTCACTAGTCGAGGGCCTGCCATCATTGCGGGAGAAAAAGCGGCGTTGGCTTTGATTGCTGAGATACGGCAGCGGATTAAAGCGAAACGAGAAAAATTCTAGGTAAGCGAACAGGTAGGACGGATTGCCTAGCGATTAGCGGCGGGGTTTTCGCTGGTTTCGATGCGGCGCGCACCATTAAAACGAGCCTTCCAGTACGAAAGGTCCATGCTTTCTATACGTACGGCGCCACCCGTTGAGGGTGAGTGAATGAATTTATTGTCGCCCAGATAAATGCCCACATGTGAGAAGGCGCGACGCAAGGTGTTGAAGAATACAAGATCACCTGGTTGCAAATCTTGTTTATCAACGGATTCGCCCAGTTTGCTAATTTCAGCGGAGGTGCGCGGAAGTTCTTTTCCCTGAACTTCTTTAAACACGTGGCGCACAAAGCCGCTGCAGTCCAAACCATTTTCAGGGGAGTTGCCGCCGCGCCGATAGTTGATGCCCACTAGTGACATGGCTTCTATCGCTAGTTGGGTTGCGCGGTCGGTGAAGCTGGAAAGCTTGCTGACCAAAAAATTTGTCTCGCCCTCTATTTCGACTGCCGTCGCAGGCAGGCAGCATAAAAAAGCCATCAGAGTGATGATTAGCGATGCTTTGCGTACCGATGAAGGACGATAAATGTTTTGCAAATTAGGCAATTGTATATTTTTGGTAAAAAAACCAAGGGCGAATGTAAGCGATGCTGCGCTCAATGTCAAAGCATGGCCAATTAAATTATTCGGAATAAGAACTGACATTCTTAGGTAAAAAACTTGTCGTACAATCCAGCCTTTTTCAATTCAGGGGAGTCGAATTATGCGGTCCAAACAAGCACTGACGCTGTCGGATGTTAAGAAAATTGCAACGGCGGCTGAGGCTGAGGCTGTTGCCAACAAATGGGCTGTCACCATAGCGATTGTTGATGATGGTGGCAACTTGCTTTGGTTGCAGCGTCTGGATGGCGCTGCTCCGGTTTCGGCTTCGATCGCTCCATCCAAAGCGCGTACCTCGGCGCTCGGCCAACGTGAGACTAAGGTTTATGAGGATGTCATCAACAACGGCAGATATTCCTTCTTATCGGCGCCAAACATTGATGGATTGCTCGAAGGCGGCGTTCCCATCATGGTGGGCAGTGATTGTGTGGGTGCGGTGGGCGTTTCGGGAGTGAAATCCAACGAAGATGCGCAGATCGCTAAAGCCGGCATTGCGGTATTGGGTTTGTAAGTCACTACTTAGTCTAAATACGGCGTTGGGCCTTGGCTTGCTCGGGTATGATGCTTCGCGGTACAATTGTCAGGTTTGACTAATTGAACCCGCCGCCCGCACAAGCCTCCTTCCACACATCCCGGTCCACCCGTATTCCGCGCGTCCCACATTAAGAGGGAGGCGGCTAGCGAGTATCAGGGATAGCTGCGGCGGTAACTATCTTGGAGTTACTTTTGCCGCCTTTTCTTTCGGCCAACGAGCAACCAGCCATCCTAGCCCTAGCGGATGGCACAGTATTTAAGGGAATTTCAATCGGTGCCGCAGGCTATACCAGCGGTGAAGTCGTTTTCAATACAGCAATGACGGGTTATCAGGAAATTCTGACCGACCCTAGCTATAGCCGCCAGATTGTCACACTCACTTATCCTCATATTGGTAATACCGGTGTTAATCCTGAAGATGTGGAATCTAGTCGTGTTCATGCCGCTGGACTAATCATTCGCGATTTACCGCTGCAGGCCTCTAATTTCCGTTCGACGCAAAGTCTGTCGGATTACCTCAAAGCAGAAAATATCGTCGCTATCGCGGGTATTGATACTCGCAAGCTGACACGCATTTTGCGAGAAAAAGGTGCGCAAAGCGGATCGATTGTCGCTGGCACTGATGTAAAACAAGCCACTGCGCTGGAGCATGCGAAGGCCTTTACTGGTTTGGCTGGCGTGGATCTGGCAAAAGTGGTGTCAACCAAAGCGTCGTATGAATGGACCGAGACTGAATGGGTACTCGGTCAGGGTTACGGCAAACTCAGTTCACCCAAATTTCATGTGGTCGCGTTTGATTACGGCGTGAAGTACAACATCCTTCGTATGTTGGCATCACGCGGATGTCGCGTCACCGTCTTACCTGCGCAGGCTACGGCATCCGATGCATTGGTATTAAAACCCGATGGCATTTTTCTCTCGAATGGTCCAGGGGATCCTCAGCCCTGCGACTACGCCATTCAAGCAGCAAGCGAATTAATTGATCAAGGTTTGCCGACCTTTGGTATTTGCCTTGGACACCAAATCATGGCGCTCGCTTCGGGTGCCAAAACTATCAAAATGAAATTCGGTCACCACGGTGCGAATCACCCGGTGCAGGATTTAAGTACCAAGAAAGTCATGATCACTTCGCAGAACCATGGTTTTGCAGTCGATCCCAACACGCTGCCCTCAAACTGCCGCGTTACACATATTTCACTGTTCGATAATTCGTTACAAGGTTTTGAGCGAACTGATCGTCCCGCATTTTGTTTTCAAGGCCATCCCGAGGCCTCGCCCGGACCACACGACATTGCCCCGTTGTTCGATCGTTTCGTGGCAATGATGGAGAAGCACAAACATGGCTAAGCGTACCGATATAAAAAGTATTCTCATCATCGGTGCGGGTCCGATCATTATTGGTCAGGCCTGCGAGTTTGATTACTCCGGTGCGCAAGCGTGTAAGGCGCTGCGTGAAGAGGGATACAAAGTTATTCTGGTCAATAGCAATCCGGCCACCATCATGACCGACCCAGAAATGGCGGACGTGACCTATATCGAACCGATTAACTGGCAGGTTGTCGAGCGCATCATCGATAAAGAAAGACCCGATGCTATTTTGCCGACCATGGGTGGTCAGACAGCGTTGAACTGCGCGCTTGATTTGCATCGTCATGGCGTACTCACAAAATATGGTTGCGAATTAATCGGCGCCACACCGGAAGCGATTGATAAAGCCGAAGATCGTTCTAAGTTTAAAGATGCGATGACCAAAATTGGTTTGGGCTCGGCAAGCTCTGGCATTGCACATGATATGACTGAAGCTTGGTCGGTTCAGAGAAAAGTAGGCTTCCCAACGATTATTCGTCCCTCGTTTACGATGGGTGGTTCAGGTGGTGGTATTGCGTACAACTCAGAAGAATTTGAAGCCATTTGTAAACGTGGCCTAGAAGCTTCGCCCACCAATGAATTGTTGATTGAAGAATCACTGTTGGGTTGGAAAGAATTTGAGATGGAAGTCGTGCGAGACCGCAATGATAATTGCATCATTGTGTGCTCCATCGAAAATCTGGATCCTATGGGCGTGCATACCGGTGATTCGATCACCGTCGCTCCAGCGCAAACGCTGACGGACAAGGAATACCAGATCATGCGGAATGCCTCGTTGGCGGTGCTGCGTGAAATTGGTGTGGATACGGGCGGCTCTAATGTTCAGTTTGCGGTTAATCCTAAAGATGGCCGCATGATTGTGATTGAGATGAATCCGCGGGTGTCGCGTTCGTCCGCTTTAGCTTCAAAAGCAACCGGTTTTCCGATTGCAAAAGTCGCCGCCAAACTGGCGGTGGGTTACACGCTGGATGAATTGCGTAACGAGATTACCGGTGGTGCTACACCTGCATCATTCGAGCCTTCGATCGATTACGTAGTTACTAAGATTCCACGGTTTGCGTTTGAAAAATTCCCTGCTGCAGATAGTCACCTGACCACGCAAATGAAATCGGTGGGTGAGGTGATGGCGATTGGTCGTACCTTCCAAGAGTCGTTTCAAAAAGCGTTACGTGGTTTGGAAGTCGGTGTCGATGGCATGAATGAGAAAACCACCGACCGTGAAGTCATTGAAGAAGAATTAGGTGAGCCAGGACCAGAACGTATCTGGTATGTGGGTGATGCGTTTGCTCAAGGTTTTACGACAGAAGAAGTGCATCAACTGACTAAGATTGATCCGTGGTTCTTGGTGCAGATTAAAGAAATTATTGATATCGAGCTGTGGTTAGAGACACAGAAAATTTCTGATATCACCAAAGAGACTTTGTTAGCTTTAAAGCGCAAAGGATTTTCTGATCGGCGCTTAGCAAAATTATTAAAAGTTGAAGATCGTGAAGTGCGTAAATTGCGTCGCATGATGAATGTGCGGCCGGTGTACAAGCGCGTTGATACCTGCGCGGGCGAGTTCGCCACTGGTACGGCGTATATGTACTCTACGTACGAAGAAGAATGCGAGTCCCATCCCACATCACGCAAGAAAATTATGGTGTTGGGCGGTGGCCCGAATCGTATTGGTCAAGGTATTGAATTTGATTATTGCTGCGTGCACGCGGCTTTTGCGATGCGCGAAGATGGCTATGAAACCATCATGGTCAACTGCAATCCTGAAACCGTATCCACCGATTACGATACCTCGGATCGTTTGTATTTCGAGCCGCTCACCTTAGAAGACGTGCTTGAAATCGTTGATAAAGAAAAGCCGGTAGGTGTCATCGTTCAATACGGTGGCCAGACGCCATTGAAGTTGGCCCTCGATCTAGAAGCGAATGGTGTTCCTATCATTGGTACCAGCCCGGACATGATTGATGCCGCAGAAGACCGCGAGCGGTTTCAAAAACTTTTGCAAGATCTCAAGCTGCGTCAACCGCCAAACCGTACAGCACGTACCGAAGAACAGGCCTTGGCTTTGGCACAAGAGATTGGCTATCCCTTGGTTGTACGACCTTCGTATGTATTGGGTGGTCGTGCCATGGAGATCGTGCATGAGCAGCGTGATCTTGAGCGTTACATGCGTGAGGCGGTGAAAGTATCGAACGATTCACCCGTGTTACTTGATCGCTTTCTAAACGATGCGATTGAAGTGGATGTCGATTGCCTTTCTGATGGTAAGCGCACATTCATCGGTGGTGTGATGGAGCATATCGAGCAGGCGGGTGTTCACTCGGGTGACTCGGCATGTTCACTGCCGCCGTATTCGCTCTCTAAAGAAACGATAGACATACTCAAGCAGCAAACCGCCATGATGGCGAAAGGTTTGAACGTTGTTGGTTTGATGAATGTGCAATTTGCGATTCAGCAGCAAGAAATTGACGGCAAGATGCAAGATGTGGTCTTTGTACTAGAAGTTAATCCACGCGCATCACGCACCGTGCCTTATGTATCTAAAGCTACCGGATTGCAATTGGCCAAAATCGCTGCGCGTTGCATGGTTGGGCAATCGCTGGACAGTCAAGGTATTGGTAATGAAGTCGAGCCGCCTTATTTCAGTGTCAAAGAAGCGGTCTTCCCGTTTAATAAATTCCCGGGTGTAGATACGATTCTTGGTCCAGAGATGAAGTCGACCGGTGAAGTGATGGGCGTTGGCAAAACTTTTGGAGAAGCTTTCGTAAAATCGCAACTCGGCGCCAGCATTCGCATGCCAACCTCAGGTAAAGTTTTTCTGTCTGTAAAAAACAGTGACAAGCCGCGTGCTGTCGAAGTAGCCCAGGCCTTAGTGACCATAGGATTTACTGTGGTGGCTACGAAAGGTACAGCTGCCGCTATTGCCGCTGCGGGCATACCTGTCGAGACAGTCAATAAAGTCGCCGAAGGCAGGCCGCATGTGGTCGATATGATTAAGAATAATGAAATCGCGCTGGTGATTAACACCGTCGAAGAAAAACGCACCGCTATTCATGATTCACGCACCATACGAACGTCTGCATTGGCTGCGCGAGTGACTACCTACACGACGATTGCTGGAGCAGAGGCCGCCGTTGAAGGCATGGCGCACTTAGACCAGCTGCATGTGTACGATTTACAAAGCATGCATGCGTCGCTGCATTAAATTGTATTAAACTTGAACGCTTAAAGTTCAAGCTTGAGGGGCTGCGAATTTCCGCAGCCTCTGTGCTTTTAGTCTTGCTAATGGAATCGTTATGAGCTCAGTCCCTATTACTGTCGTTGGTGCGCAATTATTGAAAGATGAATTGCAGCGTTTAAAACACGTTGAGCGCCCTGCTGTTATCAATGCCATTTCTGAGGCGCGTGCACAGGGCGATCTTTCAGAAAACGCTGAATACGATGCGGCTAAAGAACGTCAGAGTTTTATCGAAGGCCGTATTGCTGAACTCGAAGGTAAACTCTCTGCAGCTCAAATTATTGACCCTACCTTACTTGATGCAGAAGGACGCGTTGTTTTTGCATCCACGGTCACTTTACAAGATCTTGAGAGCGACGAGAACGTTACCTACCAAATTGTTGGCGACGATGAGGCTGATCTCAAAGTGTCGAAAATCTCAATCAGTTCGCCGATTGCGCGTGCTCTGATCGGTAAATACGCCGGCGACGAAGTTGAGGTGCAGGCGCCCGCTGGCGTACGCTCTTACGAAATCATCGAGGTTAAGTACATCTAAGCGCTATGTTGGCAGCGCTGATTCCACGGTTGCGCGTTTTACTGGTTACCTTTTGGGTTGGCAGCATGTGGACCGTTGGCTACGTCGTCGCGCCTTTGCTGTTTGCTACGCTAGCGGATAGATCACAGGCGGGAACGCTTGCCGGACTATTTTTTAAAGCCGAGGCGTGGATATCGCTGATTTGTGGCGCATTACTGTTAGCGATCATCTGGACTGAAAGAGAACATCCAACACGCATTCTGCAAATCAAACTAGTGATCTGCATGTTGTTATGCACGGTGATTGGTTATTTTGGTTTGCAGCCTTACATGGCTGAGCTGCGTGCTATTGCTGCGCAGTCAGATGGCATCATGGATGATGCCATGCGTTCGCGATTTGGCATGCTACACGGCGTAGCGAGCGTCATTTATTTAATTCAAAGCGTATTGGCCGTTGGCCTTGTTCTGAAATCTAAGTAACACGGCGGCTTGCCGTTATCTTCCCAGCGAATTTTTCTTCTGACTTGTCTGACGCACCTTAGCGCGTTTGACATTGCCTCCGGCCGTGATGCGTTCATTGCCTTTGACCATAAGTTTTTTGATCGTTGGCTTTTTTGTCGGATTGGTTTTGACGATAACCACTTCACGCATGCCTTTGCCGCGAGTCGCTTTAGCTTCTTTTACGACTTCTTTTTTAGGCCGATACAACACTAATAATTTGCCGATGTGTTGAACGGGCGCGGCCCCAAGTTCTGCGCAGATGCTTTCATAGAATCCCAGACGAGCCTCGCGGTCGTCACCCAAAACTCGGACTTTAATCAGGCCGTGTGAGTTCAGGCTAGCGCTGATTTCTTTCATGACGGCAGGCGTTAGGCCGCCGTCGCCGATCATGACGACGGGGTCCAGACCATGGGCTTGGGAGCGTAGTTCGCTACGTTGGGCAGAAGTGAGTTTTAGCATGAGTCTCTTTCAAAACCACCATTGTAAGTCAGCGATACCACTCTTTCGTACTTAGAATCTGATTGGATTTAATTTGTCTATGGGGTGTGATGAAACCCTGAGGCATGTATCCTCTCGAGTATGGCAAAAAACAAAGCAAACAAGAATTGGCTGCACGGCCATATCAACGACCCTTACGTAAAACTGGCGCAAAAAGATGGCTATCGAGCACGGGCGGCCTACAAGCTCAAAGAAATCGATGAGGATGAAAAGCTGATTAAGCCGGGGCAGATCATTGTGGATTTGGGTTGTGCGCCGGGCAGCTGGAGTCAATACGCGCGGCGCAAATTAGCCGGCAAGGAAGGTGGCGGCATCCACGGCATGATTGTTGGATTGGATATGCTCGAGATGGAGCCGATCGCCGATGTGAATTTTATTTTGGGCGATTTCCGTGAAGAGACGGTTCTGACCCAGCTGGAGTCGCTACTTCAGGGGCAAAGGGTTGATCTGGTGATTTCTGACATGGCACCCAACTTGTCAGGGATTGCGGATACGGATGCGGCGCGGGTGGAAGATTTGGTCGATTTGGCAATAGATTTTGCGCGTCAGCACATGAAACCCTCTGGGTCGCTGCTCGTTAAATGCTTTAATGCCAGTGGTTACACGCAAATTGTTGAAAAATTCCGGGATCAATTTAAGGTAGTCAGCTCTAAAAAACCCAAGGCCAGCCGGGATAAATCATCCGAAATCTTCCTGTTGGGTAAGGGCTTACGCCACCCCGCCTGATCCTTTTATGCCAGCTAAATCAGGCATTCGATGGGCTTTCTGCGCCGGCGAGCTTTTGCTCTGGAGCCGAGCGTTTCCCCAACCCTTGAAAAATCAGGGATTTAGCCCCATATCCTTACTGGCAAGGGTTGGGTATTGCGAGTAGAATTTATTAACTACGCGCTAGACCGCAACTGCCGGTCCGCAATAAGGAGTCTTCGTGAATAATATGTTTTCAAAAGCCGCCATCTGGGTTGTCATTGCCTTGGTGCTATTTACCGTCTTCAAACAGTTCGATGAACGTGGTTTGGCGGGTGGCGCAACGCCCATTCCTTACTCCGATTTCCTTGATGAAGTGAAATCGCAGCGCATTCGTGAAGCAACGATTGAGGATCGCACGATCATCGCCATCACCAATGATGGCAAAAAAATCAAAGCGACGACGACAAATCTGGATCGCGGCTTGATTGGTGATTTGGTGAATAACGGCGTGAAATTCGACGTGAAGCAACCTGAGCCGCCTTCATTCCTTTCGCAGATTTTTATTTCGTGGTTCCCGATGCTGCTTTTAATTGGCGTATGGGTTTTCTTCATGCGTCAAATGCAGGGCGGCGGTAAAGGTGGCGCGTTCTCGTTTGGTAAATCCAAAGCGCGCATGCTCGATGAACATCAAAACGCCGTCACCTTCGCTGATGTGGCAGGTTGCGACGAAGCGAAAGAAGAAGTTTCTGAGTTGGTCGACTTTTTGCGCGACCCAACCAAATTTCAAAAATTAGGTGGTCGTATCCCGCGCGGTGTGCTGATGGTGGGCCCTCCGGGTACCGGTAAAACGTTGTTGGCGCGAGCGATTGCTGGCGAAGCCAAAGTGCCTTTCTTTACTATTTCTGGTTCTGATTTTGTCGAGATGTTTGTGGGTGTAGGCGCATCGCGTGTGCGCGATATGTTTGAGAATGCAAAAAAACATTCACCCTGCATCATCTTTATTGATGAGATCGATGCAGTGGGTCGTCACCGTGGTGCAGGTATGGGCGGTGGTAACGATGAGCGTGAACAAACACTTAATCAGCTGTTGGTTGAGATGGATGGATTTGAAGCGAATGCGGGTGTGATCGTGATTGCAGCGACCAACCGTTCAGACGTGCTTGATAAAGCACTACTGCGTCCAGGTCGTTTCGACAGACAAGTGGTTGTGGGTCTTCCCGATATTCGCGGTCGTGAACAGATCTTGATGGTTCACATGCGCAAGGTACCTATTGCTCCTGATGTGAGAGCCGATGTTCTGGCGCGTGGTACGCCTGGTTTTTCTGGTGCCGATCTCGCTAATCTGGTGAATGAATCAGCATTGTTTGCTGCGCGTCGTAACAAACGTTTAGTTGAGATGCAGGATTTTGAAGACGCAAAAGACAAGATCGTCATGGGGCCTGAGCGTAAGTCGGCTGTCATGCGCGAAGAAGAACGTCGCAATACCGCTTTTCACGAGTCCGGTCATGCCGTGGTCGCTAAGCTCTTGCCTAAGGCTGACCCCGTTCATAAAGTAACCATTATGCCGCGTGGTATGGCACTAGGGTTGACTTGGCAGCTGCCAGAGCACGATCGTGTGAATATGTACAAAGACAAAATGCTAGAAGACATAGCGATTTTGTTTGGCGGTCGAATTGCTGAAGAAATTTTTATGAATCAAATGTCGACCGGCGCATCAAACGACTTTGAGCGTGCCACCAAACTGGCTCGTGCGATGGTTACTCGCTTTGGTATGTCGGAGTCCTTGGGTACGATGGTTTACGAAGATTCTGATCAAGATTCTTACTTTGGACGTATGTCATCCAAAACCGTATCCGAAGCGACGCAGCAAAAAGTGGACATGGAGATTCGTAACATCTTGGATCAGCAATATGCCATGTCGCGCAGTTTGTTAGAGAGAAATCGCGACAAAGTTGAGGCGATGGCGAAAGCCTTGCTCGAATGGGAAACCATCGATGCTGATCAAATTAACGACATCATGGCTGGTAGTGAGCCACGTCCCCCGAAAGTGGCGCCCACACCGCGCCCGAGTGATCCACCCGGCGGTGGTGTTGCGCCAGCCACTGCTCCGGCCTGATGGTCGTCAGTCAACCATAAGCAAACTAGCGGGGTGAGGAGAAATCTTCACCCCGTTTGCTTGTCAATTTTCTGATTTTTCTGTGACTGATTTCCCTGATACCTATTTGCAGTGTGGTCGTTATCGACTGAAAATTAGTGGACCGTCATTTCGTCCGTTGGTTATGGGTGTCTTGAACGTCACACCCGATTCTTTTTCAGATGGCGGACGCTTTAGCTCACTCGATGCAGCCATCACTCAAGCGGAACTCATGATCGAATCAGGAGTAGACATTATTGATATTGGTGGCGAGTCGACTCGACCGGGTTCGCCCCCATTATCTATCGAAGAAGAATTACGTCGAGTGATGCCGGTACTGTATGCACTGCGTGATTGCGGAAAACCGATCTCGGTAGATACGCGTCGACCCGAAGTGATGTATGAAGCGATGATCGCTGGTGTCGATATGATTAATGACATCACCGGCTTTCGTGATGAAGACAGCTTAAGCCTGCTCAGAGATAGCGACTGCGCATTATGTATTATGCACATGCAGGGCACCCCGCAAACCATGCAGCATGAGCCTAGTTACGACGATGTCGTGCGTGAGGTGAGTCAGTTTCTCTTACAGAGGGCGGATGCTGCTGCTAGCGAAGGTATAGACCGCCGTCGCTTATGTATCGATCCTGGATTTGGTTTTGGTAAAACACTGCAGCACAATTTAGCGTTACTAGCGAATATAGGACGTATACAACATCAGTTAAGCTTGCCACTTCTAGCCGGCCTTTCACGCAAGAGCATGATAGGTAAGTTGACTGATAAACCAGTAGAGCAACGCATGGCTGGCAGTATTGCCGCCGCTTTGTATGCGATAGCACAGGACGCTCGTATCGTGCGTGTGCATGATGTCGCTGAAACGGTTGACGCGATCAGTGTTTGGCAAGCAGCAAAAAATGCGGAAGTTAAAATAAACCCAATCGATTAGTGATAAAAATCGGCAAGACATAATAAGACACGATAAGACACAACTAAAAAATACAGGACACCATGGCAAGAAAATATTTTGGTACAGACGGCATCCGCGGCAGCGTGGGCACTGCACCGATTACGCCTGATTTTGTGATGCACTTAGGCCATGCCGCAGGCAAAGTATTAGCGCGATCAGAGAATGCATTGACTGGACGCCCCACCGTTTTGATTGGCAAAGACACGCGTATTTCAGGCTATATGCTCGAGGCCGCATTAGAAGCGGGTTTTACCGCTGCAGGCGTTGACGTCTTACTCGCCGGCCCGATACCGACACCGGCTGTTGCTTATTTAACGCGTGCCTTGCGTTTATCTGCTGGCGTGGTGTTATCGGCTTCACACAATCCATATCAAGATAACGGCATCAAGTTTTTTTCTGCGCAAGGTAACAAGCTGCCGGATGCGGTTGAAGAAGCGATTGAGACGGCGCTTGAAACGCCTATGGTCTGCGTTACTTCCGACAAGCTGGGTCGTGCCAAGCGACTGGATGACGCACGCGGTCGTTATATTGAATTTTGTAAAAGTACCTTTCCAAATGAGCTTGATCTGCGCGGTATCAAGCTAGTGGTGGATTGCGCTCATGGCGCGGCCTATCACATTGCGCCCGATGTATTTCATGAGCTGGGCGCTGAAGTCATCGCGATTGGTAATCAGCCTAACGGTTTTAATATTAATGAGCGTTGTGGTGCTACGGCACCGCAGGCGCTGTCTGAAGCAGTACGTACCCATAATGCAGATTTAGGTATTGCTCTTGATGGTGATGCCGATCGGCTGATTATGGTCGATGCTAGTGGCCGAGTATTCAATGGCGATGAGCTGCTGTATGTGATGGTGAAAGATCGGTTGGCTAACGGCGGTGTCCAAGGTGCCGTGGGAACCTTGATGACCAACATGGCCGTTGAATCAGCGTTTAAATCCATGGGTGTGGGTTTTGCTCGCGCTAAAGTGGGAGACCGCTACGTGCTTGAGCTATTGCAGGAGCGAGGGTGGCAAATCGGTGGCGAAGGTTCGGGACATCTACTTTTTCTCGATAAGCACACCACTGGTGACGGCATCATCTCAGCCTTGCAGGTGTTAGCTGCGCTAAGGCACAGCGGCCAAACCCTCTCCGGTATCATCAGCGGTATGCAGCTTTGGCCGCAGACCTTGCTTAATGTGAGGATTGATCCTGGCTATGACTGGAAAGCCAGCAAAAATCTGATGGCAGAAAAGGAGCGTGCCGAGGCAGAATTAGGCGAGGCAGGGCGAGTACTTATCCGGCCCTCAGGTACCGAGCCACTATTAAGAGTGATGGTAGAAGCGCGCGAGGCATCCCTCGCAAAAGCACTTGCTGAAAGGTTGGCGGCCTGCATTAATACCTGACTATTGCTGGCTCAATTTTGCATATGCGACATGCAACTCGGCACTGTCATCCGTATCTCGCAGCACCACGATGTCTTAATTTAGAAACCTAGGGGCGGTGATGTAAGTTGTTGATTTTAATGGCCTGCCCAGCACGATTCGAACGTGCGACCTACGCCTTAGAAGGGCGTTGCTCTATCCAGCTGAGCTATGGGCAGTGCACGCGGAAACAGAAGCGTTTCCACAAATGAAAAAACGGGCTGTCAATGACAACCCGTTTTTTTAGACTGGTCGGAGTACAAGGATTCGAACCTTGGACCCCCTGCTCCCAAAGCAGGTGCGCTACCGGGCTGCGCCACACTCCGAGAACACCATTATACCTTAGCCTGCGGCCACCTTGCCACTTTGTTGTCAATAACGCCAAGCAGGTAGGTAATCCTCCCCGTAAGACAGGATTCGCATTAAGTAGAATTTTCTCGTTGTGAGGTGATCTAATTCAAAGGAAAAAAAGCCGATATCCACGTGTTTTCGAGTATCCCCCTAATCGGTACTCAAAAGTATGCAACATCGCCGCTTCTGAATTATCCGGGGTGAACAAGCAAAAAGGGTCAGAGACCATTACGATTTTTTCTTCAACACGGACTCTTTATCAAAACTATAAACGCCAGCAAGGTCCATACTAAAACGATGCACGTAACGGATAAATAGACGCATAGGAACGCCATTATCAAAGGGTAGTGTGTGACTTGCATAAAAATGCTGTGGACCTGAATCGCGCACAAGCTTCAGATTAACAATACTTTCTTTCTCAGCCTGCTTTTGTATGATTTCTTCTAATTGATCATCAAAGGCCTGATCTTTGATAAATATTTTTCCGTACAAAAGAATTGTTTTTTCTTCGTCATCTAATCGAATCCAAGCCTCATGCGCCAATCCTTTTTCGGTTTTAATAGCTCTGGACGGCATCACTTCAGAAACGATTTTATTTCGCTTTAAAAATAGGCTAATTTTTTCAGAATCGACTTCTTTGGCATCTAATACTGAGGGTGATGTATCAGCCGTCTGACTTCTCGTTTCCTCAATAATTTCCAAAATTTCATGAGTTAACTGTGGTGCATGCTCAGCGTTAAATTTTAGTTCTCTAAACAGCTTCGTCATGATGACGATAATTTCAGAGAACTGTCGCTCAGGTAGTTGTATATCGTATGAGGAAGTTGGGGTTGCCGGCTTTCTGTATTCAAAGGTAGTCTTTGGAATTAAATACGGCCAATAGCGATTCAAATCTTGAATGATTGTTGGTTTTTTCGCGAGCAGAAAGAAATGTTTGACCAAGTCATTTTGGCTATCATTCTCATAGAACTGATCAAGGAATTGGTCAAATTCTTTGGTACCTAAGTAGGACTGTAACAAGATCGAAATCATGCTGGTTTAATACCCTAGAACTAAGTGAATTTGCGCTTTCATGCGGACTTGGCTGACTGACTTATCAAACCACTTAAGTTTGAAGAGCAGAGGCTATTCGCAGTCTGAAACTAACTTGATATACATTCAATGAACTAGATCAAGAACCAATCAGGAATGTAAGTATGAAAGTTATCTTTAAAGCAAATTTTATTGAAAACCATATCATTATATAAAAAAATAAAAACTGAGTAGCTGGACCGCGTCGTGTGAGGTGGTTAAATAGATTCAACGCTAGCTGGATTGCGTTACATAGACTGGGGATGCTGGCCAGGGATAGCACCCATAGAATGACTTCAATTGGATAAACATGCTTTTACATAACAAGTTAATTTTGAAGTTTATCTTTTGATCAGTAAGGTAAAAATATCGAGGCTCATGTGCTGCATATGAACTATTTATTTGTAATTTTTTTTATTGCCGGGTGTGGATTGGTTACTGAGCGTTCTATCTACGAAGGCGTGCGGTCTGTTAACAAGGCCAAGTCGACTGAGATTGAACCCAATTCCAAACAGCTCCCTCCGTATGATCAATACGAAAAAGAGAGAAAAGAAATGCATCGGTAAAGCCAATTTTTTCGGAGTTGTAGATGACGTGCAGTTGGTTAATCATAAATATCTGATTGTCGATTTTCCTAAGAAAAAGCTATTTCAATTTCGTAATGCTGATTTAAATAGTCAACCCAAAATTTGAGGTATAAAAATGAACAGAGCAATCAATGTGGGTGTTGCGGAGAAATTAGGAAAGTATAGTGATGCCATTCAAACCAATTCGGGCGCGCGTTGGTTATACACATCAGGCACGCCAGGCTTGAATGAGGACGGTAGCTTGCCTGAAGATTTTGAGTCGCAGGCCCAACTGGCCTGGAAAAGTATTATCGCTATGCTGCATGCAGCGGATATGGATGTTGAAAACATCGTCAAGATTAATCAGTCCATGCTGAGAAGAGAAGATCTACCGGCTTATCGAAAAATCCGAGATGAACATTTGGGGCTTGCTCGTCCCGCTTCCATGCTTAGTTTTATTAGTGAACTGGTGATGCCAGGCATGCTGATTGAATTGGAAATCGTGGCGGCGAAGTAAGTTGTGCTACCCGTTTTTTGGGCGGGCTGACCATAGTTAAATTAACTAGCCCATCGTGTGCTAAGGCTAGCTAAGTGTAGGTTTTTGAATTCCAAACCTAAACGGTTGCCAAGCTTTGGGACGCGATATACAGTCCGGCATTATAGAAATAATGCCTTCTTAAATAATGTCTACGATACCCGCGTGTCCCAGCTGCACAAAAGAAAATACCTATCAGGATGGCGACCTCTATATCTGCGCCGACTGTTTCCACGAATGGTCAGTTAACGGTAGCGCAATCGGTGAACTAGGGGAGATGGGTGTTGGGATTGTTCGCGATGTGAATGGCAATCCGTTGGCGGATGGTGATTCCGTGATTCTGATTAAAGACCTAAAGGTAAAAGGTTCCTCGACGGTACTTAAAAAAGGAACCAAGGTTAAAAGTATACGGTTGGGTAATGCGTCAGATGGCCATGAGGTTGATTGCCGAATGGAGGTGGGTAATTTCATGCTCAAGGCAGAATTTTTGAAAAAAGCATAACGACTCCAATAGCCGTGTTTTCTGGAAGAGAATTTTTTTGTATTTTGATGCCAAGTTAGGTTATAAATAGCGTTTGTGTAATGGGTAGATAAAACTACCAATTTGATCATTATAATATTAGCAATAATGAATCAAGCTACCGTCCTCCACATTGAGCATCTGGTCAATCACTACCTTACCCACCACTTGGGCGAGGAAAGAGTCTTTTTTCATTGCAAGGTCAACATTGAACGAATTCGCGATGATCATGTCCTCGGTGACATTGTTTATCACGACAAGTCTATTGAGGGTGCTGATTACTATCCGCATACCAACATAAACAAAGTTATCTATGAAAATAATGCGGACCTAAAATATCTACCTCTGCGTTCAGATAAAGAAAAGTCATCGGACATAGATGCCCTAAATATTTCTAAGCGTTCGTCTCGCGAGCTTTCTATTGAAAGTGATGAGCTTGGCGAATGGGAATTCGAGTGTTTTCTGACTCAAATAAACAAAGAGGAGTGCGGGCAATTTTTGGTTGAGGCTTACGGAAAAAAAGAGAGTATTGCTTTTATAACGTACCCTAAAAAATTGCATTACTTTTTAGAAGATGCGTTCGATAAGTATGTTTTGTTTGAAAGGTTGCTCGACAAGACTATGCAGAAGTATGGTTTTTTATAGTCCTGTCTAAGCTTATTTACTAATGATCGTCACTTCCTATCGGCGATGCGTTTTTTTAAAATCAGATTAAGCAAGCCAGCCTAAGGTTACAGCGCAACTTTCAGTAATATTTCTTCTGCATCGTAAGTAAAGGTATCAGAAAAAGTCTTTGAAAATTGTTGTGCAATCTTAATAAGTAAACGATTAGGAACGCCGAATTCAAAGGGTAGGCTGTAACTGGCGACATACAGTGGCGCGTCATCCATATCCGAGTAAAAATTCAAAATCGGGGCGTACTGCTTTGCCTCGTTCAATAAATATCCCATTTCTTCTGGCGTGACACTTTCTTTTACCGCGGCCTTTGCGATCAGGGTCAATGTTTGGTTTTCTGAATCAATCTGGGTAAAAAATGGAAAGGGATAGGGGCCGCCTTTAAATGGTGAGGATGCATAGATCAGATCGGGACTCTTAATGATCGTATCTAATTTCCCTTTTTGATAGACCTTGGATAAAGCTTCTACGGATACATCAACTGATTTTAAAACGCCAATCTTGTTGTCATTGCATTGAGTACGAGTCTCTTCAATGATTTCCATGATGTGCGTAATTAGGCGAGGCGTATCATGCTCAGGTAGTCCGGCATTAAGTAATATCTTGCGCAAGATATCAATCACCTCGTTGAAGACTACGGCGCCCACTTGAATACTCAAATCTGAGCTTTGGAAAAATCCACCTAAATAAGAATGATCTGCTTTTCTCAGGACATAGCTAGCGAAATGCTCTTGGTCAGCAATTATTTTTTCAGGCGTGACATTTAAAAAGTAATGCCTGAGTTCGGGTTCGTCATTTACTTGGCTATAGAGATCGCGCACGATCATTTTAATTCGTGGAAGACCGCCGAAAATTGGTTTAAAAGTTGCTTTTTGTTGTTGCTTGAAATCAGTCGATGTCGAGTTAGTTTGAGCCTGCACAGGCGTTGACGCCGCTGGTTCAGCCGTCGGAATGCTGTTTGCTTTTTCGGTAGAATTTTCTGTGTGAGTACTTGGGGATGGTTTAGCTAACGCCCCAATTGTGGGGATCTGCTTGGCAACAGCTGGTGATGGCGATTTGTTCGCCACAGGTGCGGGTTGAGTTTGTACTTGCGGTAGTGATTGTTTAGTACGGTCGACAATCTCATCTCGTATTTCCAGTACAACGCCCATAATCAATTTAATGTCATCAATCGTCACGCCACCAGTTTTAAGCGTGTTAACCAATAACCGACCAATCTCATCGAATTCGGCGTCGCTGATATTTAAAGGATGATGAGCATCTGCAAGTTCCCTACCTGTATATGTTTTTGCTGGTTTGCCTAGGACGACAGATAAAAATTGTACTTGATGGTCAATCAATTTTTCCATGTCCAATTTATTGAAATAATGACCCACTTTGGGGTTTACTCGTGCCTGCTTATAAAATTCGCGGACGAGAATTTTCATTGTTGGCGTTCCGCCATATTTGTCGTACAGGGTGGGCATAATTTTCTAATCGCAAAAAAATAATGTGACGGGCTTTGGCAAATTATGAATGTATGCCACATACTCAGTCAGAGGTTAATCACTCTACAGAGGAAATGTGACATATTAATTTTTCACTCTGCTTAGGCAGTAACTTTCACATTTTTATGATGTGTCGCTAATCAGGTTTTTTTCTTTAATATCGATTCTTTGTCAAAACTGTAGACAGCAGCTAAGTCTAGACAGAAACGCTGTAAACAACGTGTAAAAAGTCGCATCGGGATGCCGTTGTTAAACGGCAGAGTATGACTTGCATACAAATGTTGCGGCCCAGAGTCACGTACAAGTCGCAGTTTGACGATGCTTTCTTTATCGGCCTGTTTTTCTATGATTTCAGTTAATTGATCATCGAAGGCTTGGTCTTTAATGAATATTTTTCCGTAGATCAGTATTTCCTTTTCTTCGTGATCAAGTCGTATCCACGATTCATGCTCTAGCCCTTTGCTGGTTTTTAATGCTTTGGATGGCATGACTTCAGACTGAATCTTGTTTCGCCTCAGATAAAGGTGAAGAATATCCGAATCGATATCTTTTCCCTCAAGCGTCGATGATGCTGTATCAGCTGTCTGGCTTCGTGTTTCTTCAATGAGTTCTAGGATTTCATGAATCAACTGAGGAGCATGTTCTGAGCTGAATTTCATTTCGCGAAACAACTTTGTCATCAAAATGACTATTTCGGAGAATTGACTTTCAGGCAGCTGGATTTCGTACGATGAAGTTGGCGTCGCAGGTTTTCTATATTCGAGAGTTGATTTGGGTAGCAAGTACGGCCAATATCTTTTCAAGTCTTGGACCACTGCGGGTTTTTTAGCCACGATAAAAAAATGTTTAATTAGATCGTGCTGAGTGACTGAGTCATAGAATTGATCTAGGAAGTCATCAAACTGTGGGGTGCCAAGGTATTTTTCTAACAAGATTTGCGCCATTTTTGTGTCTCTTCCTGTGCCAGATACGGTGTTTGGCAAATGATGTTTAGCGTCAGAAAAATGGCGTATACCGCCAGTCTTCTGCTATAGCCCACCGCCTTAGTTTTATTGTTTTGGTTCGGTGGAATGTGGATTGAGAAACCGAATACCTTTGGAATTATCGTATACCAGTTTGCAATTTATATTCAAGGATGAAATGAGTTAACTGAATAAGCACTTTAGTGGGGTTGCCTATTAGTTAATTTAATTTCGTGTCGTCAGCTAATTGATGGTTATCTCACGTTTTTGTTAAGCATTGTTAGCTAATGCATACCCTTGAACGTGCTTTTTTCCTACGCCGCGCAAATAATTTTCGTGAGTAGACTTTGTGGAGGATTGAAGCGTAGGCGGCGGGAGATTTGTCTTACTAAGCTTGAGCGTTATAGAGCACACCTTTTAGATTTTCAATCGAGTGCGCAACGCGTAAAACCGCTTCAGCTGGAATTTGGCGGACTAGCTCACCGGTATTTTTATCAGTAACGGCAACTACGGGAGTGTTAATCTTTCTATCCATTTCAAACCAAAGATCACGATTGGTTGATTTCATTTGTTGGTTTAACTCATCCACCACAGCTTGAAATGCCTGAGTCATTTTTTCTGCCGAGTTTGGCGGAATGGGTCCAACAGGTATGGGCTCCGGTGTGCGGTTAGGCGATGGAGTAATTACCTTAGCTGCAGGGAGCTGCACTCCCATGGCGGGGGCAAGGGTTGCGCTGGCATTAGTAGCAGTGTGAATAATCATTATGGCAAGTGCTGACACATGAATTCAGATAGGCATATCATAGGCCAACTTTACCGTTAGCGCTAAGATGCGTCCATAGTGTGCGCCATGGACTTGCTTATCGGTGCGGGTACAAATAAAACTGTGTTGAGATCGATATGGAAAAGCGAGATTTTAAAATTTTAATAAGAAAAAAGTTATTCAGTACTCGATGGCGATTGCTTGCAGTAACATTGTTTCTTTTGCCAGCCAGTCAAGTTTATGCCGCCTGGGAGTTGGTGACTAAAAGTGCGCGCGGTGACACGTATTATCTTGACTCAACCGTTCAAACTAAAGGGATCATTTCTCAGGTCTGGGGCTTAGTCGATTTATCGGAGCCCGTTGAGGGCAGTAACTCGGTTAAGCGTCTGTATCAAATCGACTGCGTCAAGGGCAAGCTTAGAGTTAATCAGCGATTGGCTTTTGCCGACAAGGGAGGGCAGGGTGCATTGACCTCGTCTGAAAAAACTCCAGGGCAGTGGGTATACCCTGATCCAGAATCAATCAATGAACAATTAGTTTTGAAAATTTGTTTCGATAAAAAACCTGCTAATCCAAAACAGTAAGCTTCGCGATAGCAGCGCAGAGCGGTATCAACCTCTGTCTAACTCAGACACAGTAGAATCAATGAGGGAATGAATTTTGTCATTTCCCATTCCTAATTTTTTAGCGTAAATCCGCATTTTTATTTTTAGCATTTCAACTTCATTTCCGAATCCACTGTAGTCAGCGGTCTCAATCGAGTTGATATGCCTTTCGCTCACTCCAATACGGAGGGCAGCATCGCTGAGTGTCCAGCCTTTGATCTGCCTAGCATTTTCCAGCAGCATTCCTAATTCAAAGCCTGAGAAAAATCCTGAGTCCGAGAGTTTCATTACGCGGCGTGTACTTGGCTATTTAGTATCGTTGACCAGTCATGGTCGATCGGGGTTTTAAACAGATGATTTTGGTATTGTAATTTTTAGGCTAATGCGCGCTTTGAGAATATCGTGTAATTACTAAAATGGCACGATACTTTCTTAGGAATTTGCGCTATTGCCCCTTAGGCCATATGGACAATGCCCTAAAATTATGCAACAGTTTACTAGGAGTAGACAATCACAAGAACACATCATGCTTGGGGAAATTCTTAAACAACGGCGGGAAGAGCTTGGACTGGGAGTTCAGGATATTGCTCGCATGACGGGAATGCCGCCTAAGCAGGTTGTTGCTCTTGAGGCGGGTCACGCGGCCTACTTTGCTGGCGGTAAGCTGGAAGTTGATCGTTTGATCAAGCTCTACGCCAAAAAAATAAATATGAATGTAGATCCATCATTTTCAGCGCATTCAGCCGCGGATCAAAAACCGGGTGATAAGCGTTCTGCAGAGGCAATGATTCCAGCCTTCTTAATGGTCGCCTCGCCTAAGTAACCAATGCAATCGAAGAAATGAGCATCCGCCTAGGATGTTTTTGAAGAAGAGTAAACTTTTCTCTACTTGGTGTTTTCACATCCCCTTGTTTTTAATTTGCTAATGCTGTTTTCTCAACGCAGTTAATTGACCGTGAGTCGCAGGTCGTTTGTTTTCGTTTATTTCAATTCTTTTGAAGTTCGAATTCATCAAATGCTCGAAACTTAGGTATTCTTATAAATTATGTAGAACAATAGTCTTTTGCTAATCACGTTATTGGTAATTTATGGATACTAGGGAAATTGCACGGCGTCTGGGTTCACTTTCGATCGAAGAGCGGGTTCAGATAATCAACTGTTTGCTCGATTTCAGCCCGCAGAGCTTAAAAGTAGTGGAAATTGCCAGTGCCACTAAATTAGGTGCACCTGCAGTACACAAGCAAGTTGAGGCCTTGGTAGGGGCGGAATTAGTGTCCTCTCAAACTGTCGATGGCGAAAAAGCGTATGCCGTGAACGCGAAAATGGTTCGCGATTTATTTGATTACATGTATCACCAATTCGGGCCTGGATTTCAGCCCGAGGCCAGTCACGCTGATACTCAAGCGGCGCACTAAGGTCTCAATTGGCTGCAGATTGCTAAGCGCTGACTTAACACAGTCTTCTGATTCGCCTGGTCACGCGTTGCAAAACAGCGCTGTCGCGCCATAAAATCGCAGTAAATCAGTCTCTGCCCGATTTAATCAGCCATTTATTTAAAGGTCTGCCAATAAAGTTCGAATCTTTCATTGGAGCTGAGGCGGAATTAATTTTTGTTAGTGCAGCGTGGTCTGCAATCAGCTAAACATTGAGAGTGGTTCAAGGAGTCAGCGGTGGAAGCCTTGCTTAATATTTTCAAAAAGTTATCAATAGCCTCCGCGCTCATCGTGGGCTGGCTTATCGTTTTGCTATTGTTCGTTGGCTGGTTAATTTTTGCTTACGATCAGGCTGCAGCGTTTGGTTTCATTTCGTACGTCAAGAGCAGCATGAGCATCATTAACAAGCCGCTGGATGCGCTAGATGTAGCGGCAGGACTACGATTAGTTTTCGCTGTCCTGTCTGCCATTTTCGCGGTGATCGTCTGCGTAATCACCTTGCCCATGTTTGCCTTTGTTTATTTGGGCGCGGCCTATGGCAAGGTCGTCGAGAAACTTTCTAAACGCAAGGAAGGCGCTGAACCTGAGCCGGGAGCAGTAGCTCAGTAACGGGCCGGGGTGTCTGCACGTTATTCAAGTTTTTACACGGTTCGTCGATATCTCTAAGGAGCAGTCAGCCAATGTGTGGCCGACTTGCCACCTTAAATCGGAACCCAAGAATCATGCTACCCGTTGATATCGAAATCCGCCTGACAGTTTTATCATTCTTCGTAGTCGCCCTCGTGGTGAGCTTCATATTGAAGTGATTTTTTGGATGATCACCCACACGGGATGATCTCCATCACTGACATTCCATTGCGTATTTTTCAGACGCTCGCCTAACGCGAGTTCGCTCTTTGTCCTGCTTATGAAGTGGTGCCTGCCTAAAATCTTCCTCTCGCCAGCGTAACTGTAGCGCAAGGGATTTACATTTACGTTCTCTTGCGGCAGCGCCGCGAGCAGATAAATCCCGAATCTGTTGATCTTGCCGTTCGCGTTGTTCGCGAAATTTTTGGAGCCGTAATATTTCAGCTTGGTCTTTTGCTAAGGATTCATTCTGGTTGCTACGTTGAGACTCTGAGGCGGGTAACTCAGCCAGAGAGAGTTGCCCCCCATCGCACGCTTTATCGGTATAAATAATTTCTCCATTGCGCATGCATTTATAAACAGCGTGCGCACTCAATGAAGTCAAAAATAAACAGCCTAGAAGAATCAATGAAATCCAGCAGGCTAAACGTTGAGTAGAAGTTCTCATGGTCATCTCCGAATCAAAAATCAATCCGGCGAAGACCATTAACACCTTGTGTTAAATCACTTTGCCCGGATTCATCAGGTTAAGCGGGTCTAATGCCTGCTTAATGGCGGCCATCATGGCCAGCTCTGTCTCGGATTTGTAGCGCTTGATTTCATCTCGCTTGAGTGAGCCTAAACCGTGCTCAGCGGAGATGGATCCTGCGTACTTGTGCACATTGTCATGCACGCAGCGGTTGATGGCATCTTGCTGTTGCAAAAAGGTTTCGACATTGATGCCTACAGGTGCTGATACGTTGTAATGCAAATTACCATCACCAAGATGGCCGAAGGTAACCATCCTGCAGCCTGGAAAATCGCGCTGAAGTAAAGCGTCTGTCTCAATCAAAAAATCGACCATACACGATACAGGCAATGAAATATCGTGCTTGATATTTAGGCCTTCAGCCGCTTGCGCCATCGAGATATGTTCGCGCATGGCCCACAGCTTGTGCGATTGTGAAAGCGAGCTTGCAATCACAGCATCAGCAGCCCAAGCTTTTTCAATAGCAGTGGCTGCAACGGCTTCTAGCTGAGCCATCGCATGCGATTCAGATTCACTATCTGAGATTTCCATCAGCACATATTGCGGATGACGCTCTGAAAACGGCAATGACAAATCAGGAAAATGTTGTTCAACTAGCTTCAAACAAAATTCAGACATGAGCTCAAAGCCAGTCAAACTGGCATCGCAACGCTGGCGAGCTAATTCGAGCAAATTCAGCGCATCATTCACGCTATTCAAAGCAAATAAGGCGGTGAGTTTTGCGGCAGGTTGCGCGTAGAGTTTAAGTACTGCTGCCGTGATGATGCCCAAGGTACCCTCGGCGCCGATCAACAAATGTCGTAAGTCATAACCGGTATTGTCTTTGCGCAGACTGCGCAAGCCATTCCAAATGTCTCCTGATGGCGTGACGACTTCCAGGCCAAGTGTCAGATCGCGCATGCTGCCATAGCGCAGAACGGCGGTACCACCAGCGTTGGTAGAAAGATTTCCTCCGATAGTGCAACTACCTTCAGAGGCTAGCGATAGCGGAAATAATCGTCCCTGTTCGTGAGCCACTGCCTGAATTTGTTGTAGCAAGCAACCCGCTTCAACGGTGATTGTGTCGTTGAGTAAATCAATCGATCGCACGCGATTCATGCGTGTGAGTGAGAGCACGATAGCTTTGCCACTTTGGTCTGGTACGCTACCTAAAACTAATCCAGTATTACCGCCTTGGGGAACGATGGGCACCTTATGTGCTGCGCAAATTTTTACTATGTTTGCGATTTCTTCCGTTTGTCCAGGTTTGATTACGGCCAATGCGCGACCCGTAGCGCGCTTGCGCCAGTCAGTCAGAAATCCATCCATATCCGAGCCCGTCAAAACATGTTGCGGGCCAACGATATCGCTACACAGTTTGAGAAAATCAGAGGGCATCAGGATTGGCTGCTTTGCGAATCGCTTCACTGGCTAAATTTTTTGCTGCCTGTTTGTAGGGGCGTAAAAAGAAAATCGCACAAACAAAAAAAGTCGTTGAAAAAATAACCTCGAGACCCGCTAGTATTTGTGAGAGGCCATGATCGCTCCACGCGCGAACGACGCCTTCAGTGAAGTACAACAAAATAAACATCGATGCCCATTGCAGGGTGTAGACATTTTTTTTCAAAGTGCCGGATAGTGGTGCAAATAAAGGCAGCACCTTAATCACCATCCACGAACCGCCCGGGCGCAATGGGGCGAGCACTAGCTCCCACAAAATACACAACACAATCAGTAGCACCAAACTGATGGATGAAATTAGATGCAGCCGTTGCTGCGTGGTCGTGAGCTCTATCATGCGGAGTGCAGCTTACGCGCAGTGGTGGCTAGCCGTTTGCCTAAGGCGATAGCGAGTGTACGAGTGTCTTCTGTCATATCTTGTTTACCGTTAGCGCCAGACCAATGGGTCGCACCGTAAGGCGCACCGCCGCTAGCAGTGTTCATCAGCGATGGCTCGGAATAAGGTAGGCCCACCATTAGCATGCCGTGGTGTAGTAGCGGAATCATCATCGTGAGTAAGGTCGACTCTTGGCCACCATGCAAACTTCCGGTGGAAGTAAACACACTCGCAGGTTTGCCGGCGAGTGCGCCGGATAACCATTGTGCGCTGCTACTGTCTAGGAAATGTTTCATGGGAGCGGCCATATTGCCAAAGCGTGTTGGAGATCCAATCGCAAGACCCACACATTCTTCTAAGTCGCTGAGTTCTACATAAGGTGAACCAGAAGGTGGTACTGCAGGTTCAATCTCTTGGGTCACGGCGGACACCGACGGCACGGTACGAAGTCGGGCTTCGCAGCCGGGCACGCTCTCAATGCCTTGCGCGATGAGTTCAGCTAGTTTTCGGGTCGAGCCATGGCGCGAGTAGTACAAAACCAGCACAGGTAGCAGTGAAGTCGTCATGGTTGTTATTATAGGACGCTTTATCATTGTGGTTCTGGCATGAGTCCTTATCCTACGCATCCCTCTGGCGACTGGTCACGCGTGCAATTGCGCGATTTAATGCGCTTTGCATTGCGCCGCCTGAAAGAAGAGCGCCTTCCTGAGGTGGCCGCGAGCTTGACCTTCACCACAGCTTTAGCGCTGGTTCCGGTGCTAACGATTGCGTTCGCTATTTTTACGACCTTCCCACTGTTTACGACGTTTCGCGATTCACTCGACGCTTACTTCGTACAAATTCTGATGCCCAAAGGCATATCCAATACCATTTTGGATTATCTGAGCCAGTTTGCCGCTAAGGCGAGTCGTTTGTCGGTTTTCGGTGCCGTGTTTTTGATTGTGACCGCGATTATGATGTTCGGTACCGTCGATCGCACATTGAATCAGATCTGGCGTGTCAAAACATCTCGGCCTTTTTTACAGCGCATGATTATTTACTGGGCCATCATGACCTTGGGGCCCTTGTTGTTGGGCGCGTCATTATCCTTCGCCAGTGAGCTCTCTCCGATAACAGGTTTGTTGGGAAGAGAAATTCCGTTTTTACGAACACTGTTACTGGTGCTGGTATCGCTGAGCTTATCTACCTTAGCGTTTTCACTGCTGTATTTGACTGTCCCTAATCGCGTGGTCGATTGGCGTGATGCAGCAATAGGCGGCTTAGTGGCTGCGACGGCGTTTGAAATTACGCGTCGGCTGTTTACTTTCTTTATCGTGCAGGGACCCAGCTCAAGTTACAAAGTGGTGTATGGCGCATTGGCTGCGGTACCAATTTTTCTGATTTGGGTTTATCTTTTTTGGCTCATTACCTTGGCCGGTGCCGTCATTGCGGCAGCGCTGCCGGTAGTGAAGTACGAGCGCTGGTGGCATAAGCCTGCACCCGGTAGTGAATTTCTGGATGCGATGAACGTATTAAAAGTGATGGTCGACGCGCGCAGTGGTACAGCGGCCGTCGATGCTTTACGTTTACGAGAATTGACGCGTTTAGGTTTTGAAGAATCAGAGAGTTTGTTACAACGGATGCTCGTTGTCGGTTGGGTAGGTCGCGTAAAATCGGAAGTCGCGACCAGTTGGCGACTCAGCCGCAAACACCGCAAACAAGATCGCTGGGTATTACTCGCCAATCCAGAGGCATTGACGGTGTCTGACGTGTATCAGTTATTCGCGTTTGCGCCGTCCGCGCATTCGCCGCTTTCATCCAACGTTGAACAAGCAGTCGAACGCGAGTTAGCCACACCGCTGAAAAATTATTTCAACGATACCTTGGCGAATTCAAACAACGCATCGAGTACCTGATCAGGCTGTTCAGCCATCAATGCGTGACCGCTACTTTCGATCATAACTATTTTTGATTCGGGCAAAGCAGACATTAAGGTCGATGCCGCTTTTAGCGGCGTCATCATATCTTTGCGCCCTAATAAAAATAGAGCAGGGCAATGCAGTGATTTAGCAGCAGCTTCGCCATTGGCATAGGCATTACATGCGGAAAAATCAGTGAAGAAAACTTTAGCCGTATTGTTTTTCGCGACATGCTGCATTAAGCGGCGACTACCACTCGGCACATAAAAGCCCGGACCGGGCGCCGAGGGTTTTTGTGCGATGCTGGAATGCGACCAAATATTCACCATATCAATGGCCGCTTGTTCGCGATGCTCGGATGCTTCTAGTAGCAAAGGCGAAACCTTCATAGGATAAGCCGTACCCACCAGCGCGACTCCAGCTACACATTCTTTCGCTCGCTTAGCTGTCTCCAGCGCGATCAACGAGCCCATGCTGTGCCCGATTAATACAGCGCGCTTAACACCGATGCTTTGCAGCAAAGTAGTTAGCCAATCAGCCATCGCTTCTACCGTAGTTAACGGTTGACCTTTGCTGCGTCCATGACCGGGTAAATCAACCGCCAGTACAGAAAAACCATGATGCGCAAAGTAGCGTGTTTGCAGCGCCCAGACTGAATGATCATTTTGTGCGCCATGAATGAACACAGCAGTAGATAGTTGCGCATTGAATACCTTACCACCGGTATAAGCATAGGCTGGTTGTGAGTTGATAGTGATGATCATGGTTATGCCCCTTTCTGCGCAGCTTTCAAGCCGCGTTTCAGGTCATCGATCAAATCATCTACATCTTCTAAGCCTATCGATAAACGCATTGTGCCTTCAGTGATACCAGAAGCCGCCAGCTGATCATCCGGTACGCGGAAGTGAGTAGTTGATGCAGGATGAATCACCAGCGATTTAGCATCGCCGACATTGGCGAGATGTGAGAACACAGACAGCGCTTCAACAAAGCGTCGACCTGCAGCACGATCACCTTTCAGAGCGAAAGAAAATACCGCACCACAGCCTTTGGGTAGCAAACGTTTTGCTAAGGCGTAATCAGGATGCTCAGGTAGTTCGGGATAAGAAACAGAGGCAATCGTTGGTTGCGAAACTAAAAATTCCACGATCTTGCGAGCATTAGCGACATGGCGATCCATGCGTAAGCTGAGCGTTTCTATGCCTTGCAAAATGGCGAATGCATTGTGAGGGCTCATCACAGCACCAAAGTCGCGCAAACCCTCGCGTCGGGCGCGCAGGGAAAATGCACCGACCGTGGATTCTTCTGTAAAGACCATGCCATGGAAGCCGTCATACGGTTCGCATAACTCAGCAAAGCGCCCTGTTTTTTCATACGCCGCTTGCCAATCGAAGGTGCCGCCATCCACCAGCAAACCGCCTATCGCTGTGCCGTGCCCACATAAAAATTTAGTCGCAGAGTGATAGATTAAATCAGCGCCATGATCTAAAGGCTTCAGTAGATAAGGCGTCGTAAAGGTGGAGTCCACCATTAATGGCAAATGATTCTCGTGCGCTATCTGTGACACGGCTTCGATATCCAATACATCAAGTCCAGGGTTACCCAAAGTTTCAGCAAACAAGACTTTGGTGTTTGGACGAATATTGCTTCGCCATGCGTTCATGTCGCGTGGATCAATGAAGGTCGTCTCAATGCCGAAGCGTTTCATGGTGTAGCCGAGCAAATTTTGCGAGCCGCCATACAGCGCACGTGAAGCGAGTACGTGCGAGCCAGCACCTGCGATAGTCGCTAAACCAAGATGCAAGGCCGCTTGTCCACTAGCGACGGCGATGCCAGCGACGCCACCTTCAAGTGCCGCAATGCGTTCTTCCAGAACAGCATTGGTTGGATTCGAAATGCGCGAATACACATGACCTGATCTCTCCATATTAAATAGCGAGGCGGCATGATCTGAATCACGAAACACAAACGATGTCGATAAGTAGATCGGGGTTGCCCGCGCGCCGGTAGTCGGGTCGGGGGTGCTGCCTGCGTGCAATGACAAGGTATCAAAGCCGGGATATCGTGGTTCGCTCATGGCTACATTCTCAGGGAGTCGCTAGGAAAGATCTGCAAAATTGCGCAGGTTATGGTGTGCCAGCACGGTAACTAAACACGCTGCGGGCTCATTAGAAAAAGAATTATAGGCTGACTGCCCGCAGCTACGGCTTCACTTGCGGCTAGGCTCTGGCTTTTTTGCTAAGCCTGGGCTACAGTCCTTCTATAAAAAATAATCTTGGGGGCGGCCATGAAAGTTTCCGAAATTCTGAAGCTGAAGGGCAATATCTTGTTTACGGTCACGCCGGAAACGCTATTGCTAGACGCCATTGATACACTGGCCGAAAAAGATATTGGATCGCTCGTGGTGATGAAGAGCGGCGCCTTGGTCGGTATGCTGAGCTTTCGAGAAGTCATGAAAGCCGTGCATGCAAGTCGCGGAAATATTACGGGCACCGTCGGTGATTACATGGATCGCGATATGCTCACGATAGCGCCAGATACCGACGTCAATGACATACGTCGTATGATGCTCGAGCATCACGCACGTTATGTGCCCGTGTTAGATGGGATGATGCTAATGGGTGTGATGTCGTTTTATGATGTCGCCAAAGCCGTTTTTGAAGAGCAAAATTTTGAAAACAAAATGCTCAAAGCGTACATTCGTGACTGGCCATCTGAGTCAGAAAAAGAAGGATAGTTTAGCGTGAAATCAGGCCAGTTTTCTTTGTTGGGTCAAGCGCGGTTCGGCCCTTTTTTTGGCGCTCAATTTTTGGGTGCTTTCAACGATAACTTGTTCAAGACGGCGTTAGTGACCGTCATCACCTTTGATGCCGCGTCGTGGACATCCATGAATGTCGGACTACTGAATAATTTAATCGCCGGTTTGTTCATTTTGCCTTTTGTACTAGCATCGGCTACGGCTGGTCAGCTAGCCGACAAAATCGATAAGGCGCGCTTAATGCGCATCATCAAACTGATTGAAATTACCGTCATGTTGGTGGCAGCAGTAGGCTGGTATACGCATTCACTTTGGATATTAATTCTTGCCGTTGTTGGCATGGGGTTGCATTCCGCGTTATTCGGTCCGGTTAAGCATTCCTATCTTCCGCAGCACCTTGAGGTGAGTGAATTAGTTGGTGGCAACGGCATGGTTCAAATGGGTACCTTTGTCGGTATTCTAACTGGGCAGCTGATAGGGGCGTCGTTGGTGAGTTGGGGCCCGATTGGTGTCCACATCATTATTTGGTCAACTGTGGTGGTGGCGGTGGTAGGTTTGTTGTTCACACTCTTTGTACCGCATACACCGGCCCCCGAACCTGAGCTCATTATTAATCGCAATCCTTTTCCTGAGATGGCGAGTAATCTTAAATTCGCAGCGAGTCGCAGCGATGTGTTCGTTGCTATGTTAGCTAATTCATGGTTTTGGTTTTTTGGTGCGATGTTGCTGGCACAATTTCCTGTTTTTGCGCGTGATGTATTGCATGGAGAGCCAGAGATCTTTGCCTTATTGCTCACCGCGTTTTCATTAGGAATAGGCGTGGGTTCACTCATGTGCGAACGCTTGTCGGCACGCACCGTACAGTTAGGACTAGTTCCACTAGGGGCCATCGGGCTAACTGTGTTCGGCATCGATTTATATTTTGCCGGTAGCCAGACGATGCCAGCATCGCTCAGTGCAGCCGAGCTGATGTTTGGCGAGCATTTCCGAATTTTTATGGATTGCTTATTGTTAGGACTATTTGGTGGGCTCTACGTGGTGCCGCTTTTCGCACTCATCCAGACGCGTGCCGATCGTTCTCATTTGTCACGCATTATCGGTGGGATGAATATTCTAAACGCCATTTTTATGGTGTCAGCAGCCCTCATCGCTATGCTACTGCTGAGCGCAGGACTTTCGGTGGTTGATATTTTCGGGTTCACAGCAGTTCTCAATTTCGTGCTGTTAGTTGCTCTATGTCTTAAGCAGCCAGAATATGCTCGCGCCTTCGTCTCCTGGCTGCTAGGTCTGGTAAAGAAGCGCCCGCTGGTAGAATGATGCTTTTGGCGAGTTTAGATATCTTTCTTACTTGCCTACTTCACTCTCATTGATTTCATCATGTCCGGTAATACAATAGGCCAGCTTTTTTGCGTGACCACTTTTGGCGAATCTCATGGCCCGGCGATAGGCTGCGTGGTCGATGGATGTCCTCCGGGCATGCCGCTATCTGAAGCCGATATTCAGCCCGAACTTGACCGTCGCAAACCAGGTACCTCACGCCACGTTACGCAGCGTAAGGAATCCGATACGGTGGAAATCCTGTCGGGCGTGTATGAAGGTAAAACCACCGGCACGCCTATCGCATTATTGATTCGCAATGAAGATCAGCGCAGCCAAGATTACGGCAATATTGTTGATCGCTTCCGCCCTGGTCATGCCGACTACACCTACTGGCACAAGTACGGAATTCGCGATCCGCGCGGGGGTGGACGTTCCTCTGCTCGTTTAACTGCGCCAGTGGTGGGCGCAGCGGCGATCGCCAAAAAATGGCTGCATACGCATTACGGCACCACTTTTCATGGTCATATGAGCCAATTGGGCGAGATTGCTATCCCGTTTCAATCGTGGGATCACGTACACACCAATCCTTTTTTTGCAGCTAACGCGGACATTATTCCCCAGCTTGAAAGCTACATGGATGACTTGCGCAAAGCGGGTGATTCCTGCGGTGCTCGGATTGATGTAGAAGCGCACCACGTTCCTGCTGGTTGGGGCCAACCCTTGTTTGACAAACTCGATGCTGACATTGCCTACGCCATGATGGGTATTAACGCGGTGAAGGGTGTCGAGATCGGTGCTGGGTTTCGTTCGGTCACGCACAAAGGCAGCGAACACGGTGATGAAATCACACCAACTGGTTTTGTGGGTAACAATGCTGGCGGTGTTTTAGGAGGCATTTCATCGGGTCAGGACGTCACTGTTTCTATCGCTATCAAACCGACGTCGAGTATTCGTACCCCACGTAAATCGATTGATCGTGATGGCAACCCTGTGATGGTTGAAACCTTTGGGCGACATGATCCTTGCGTAGGTATTCGCGCTACGCCTATCGCTGAGGCTATGCTCGCGCTGGTGCTGATGGATCACGCACTGCTGCATCGTGCACAGTGCGGTGATGTGAAGCCGGAGTAGTGTCAGCCGCTTCACGACCAGCGCAGTCCCTCAACTTTGCGCTGTTTTTCTTCGCTTACTACGGCTACGTCGGTGTTTTTTCACCCTACGCTAGCTTGTACTTCGCCGACCGAGGATTATCCGCCACGCAAATCGGCATCTTGATGTCGTTGATGCAGGTGATGCGAATTTTTGGTCCCAACCTGTGGGGCTGGGTAGCGGATCAATCGCGGCGTCGTGTACTGGTTCTGCGTTTAACATCCGTCGTTGCTGCACTCAGTTTTTGCGGCATGTTTGTTGGTCAGTCCTTTATGTTCTTTTTTGCTCTGATGGTCACGGTAAATTTATTTACCAGTGCTCAGGGCCCCATCTCCGAAGCCTTAATGTTGTCGTCCATGCGTGGTGATTTGACTCACTACGGTCGCGTGCGTTTGTGGGGGTCAGTGGGCTTCATCGTACTGGTGACCTTATCAGGGTATGCGTTGGATTGGCAGGGCATTGAATTAATGCCATGGATAGCACTGCTGATGCTGGTAATGGTGACCAGCGTGACCTTTAGTCTTCACGAAGAGCCAGCAACGCAGCATGCTCAGCCATCGCATTCTGTTCGTGAATTATTATCCCGTAAATCGGTGCTGTCTTTTTTCGCGTCGACATTTTTGATGATCGCTGCCCATTCATCGCTATATGTGTATTACTCGCTGTATCTGTCTGATATGGGTTACAGCAAGACCGTGATTGGCCTGATGTGGTCGCTGGGTGTTATTGCCGAAATTCTGTTTTTCTTTTACCAGGCACCGTTGTTTCGACGCTTTGGTGTGCGCAAACTCATGCTGTTTAGTTTAGCGATCGCGGTGATTCGTTTTCTGATGATAGGGTGGGGTGCGCAATCACTGTCGGTGCTGTTAATAGCGCAGGTGCTGCATGCGGCTACTTTTGGCGTGCATCATTCAGCATCAGTGGCGACCTTGCAGCGTTGGTTTGCTGGGCCATTGCAAGCGCGCGGTCAGGCGCTCTATATTAGTATTTCATACGGTCTCGGCGGAACGGTGGGCGGTTTGCTACTCTCAGCCTGTTGGGATACATTTGGCGCGCGTTGGGTCTATGTATTAGCGGCTATCATGTCTTTGTTAGGCCTGTTCGCTGCTCAATTAAGCTATCGATGGCAAGACGAAGAAGTGCGGACGTGAGCAGTCAGATTGTTTTATCGGAGCTTTTTATGCGAAACAAAAACACATTTCACATTCTGCGCACTACGTTAATTGCGGGCGCTATTTTATTTCCGCTGAGTGCCTGTCAGACAGTCAAAACAACGCAAGCAGGTGCGGTCGGTGTCGATCGCCAGCAGCGCATGTCTGTGTCGGCTCAGTCCATAGAGCAAAGTGCCAATAAGCAGTATGGGCAGCTGATGGCGGAAGCGAATAAAAAAGACAAGCTTAATGCGGACACCGCGCAGTACGAGCGAGTAAAAAAAATCGCAGACAAGCTTATTAAACAAACGCCTTCATTTCGGCCTGATGCGCTGAATTGGAAGTGGGAAGTCAACGTGCTGACTTCAGGTGAAGTGAATGCTTGGTGTATGCCGGGCGGGAAAATCGCGGTTTACAGCGGCTTGATTGAAAAACTCAAAATCACCGATGACGAACTAGCAGCCGTGATGGGCCATGAAATTGCTCACGCACTGCGCGAACATTCGCGTGAGCGTGCTTCGGAGCAGACCGTAGCTAATGTAGGAATTACGATTCTAGCTACGGTAGCGGGTTTGGGACAGTTGGGTCAAAAAGGCATGGAATACGCCTATCAAGGTTTGCTAGGCTTACCGAATTCACGTGAACATGAAACCGAGGCTGATCGTATTGGCGTTGAACTCGCCGCCCGTGCTGGCTATGACCCAAGGGCTGCGATCACCCTCTGGGAAAAAATGGGACAAGTCGGTGGTAACGAGCCGCCAAAATTCATGTCGACTCACCCACCGCGTGCAGATCGCGTCAAAGACTTAACCCGCTACTCACAAAAAGTTTTACCGCTGTTCGAGCAAGCCAAAGCGCGCGGCTAATCACTAATGCTGGATTTCAGCCCTCGGTAGCTGGTAAGCAGGGCTAAAACGCCAGTAAGCGCGGGCCGGTATGGCATAATTTAGGGCTATTTACTCTCTACCGGCGCGCTTTCAGCGCAATCTCGCCATGGCACAAACTCTTTACGACAAACTCTGGCAATCCCATGTGGTGCATACCGCTGAGGATGGCACGTCCATCCTTTACATTGACCGACATCTAATTCACGAAGTCACCAGCCCGCAGGCCTTTGAAGGTTTGAAGCTGGCGCATCGCAAGCCCTGGCGTAATGCCGCCAATTTGGTGGTGGCTGATCACAATGTCCCGACCACGCATCGATCCGAAGGTATTGCTGATCCGATTTCGCGCTTGCAAGTTGAGACGTTGGATCACAACGCAAAAGAATACGGGCTTACTTATTTCAATATGAACGATCGCCGTCAGGGCATCGTGCATGTGATCGGACCTGAGCAAGGCGCGACCTTGCCCGGCATGACTGTCGTGTGCGGCGATTCGCATACCTCCACCCATGGTGCTTTTGCGTGTCTGGCGCACGGTATTGGTACTTCTGAAGTCGAGCACGTCTTAGCAACACAGACATTGCTGGCAAAAAAATCCAAAGCTATGTTGGTGCAAGTTGATGGCAAGCTCGGCGCCGGTGTAACGGCTAAAGATATTGTGCTGGCCATCATTGGCAAGATTGGTACGGCAGGGGGTACCGGATACGCTATTGAATTTGCGGGTTCAGCGATTCGTAGCTTGTCGATGGAAGGTCGCATGACCGTTTGTAATATGGCGATTGAAGCCGGTGCACGCGCTGGCATGATTGCCGTCGACGATACGACGATTGACTATGTAAAAGGGCGGCCGTTTTCACCGGTGGGCCCGCACTGGGATCAGGCACTAGCGTACTGGCGCACGCTGCATTCCGACCCGGAAGCAAAATTTGACGCGGTGGTAACGATTGATGCTGCCAGCATACTGCCGCAAGTGACGTGGGGCACATCGCCTGAAATGGTGTTGCCTATCGATGCACGCGTTCCCGATCCCGATAAAGAAAAAGATCCAGCGCGTCGCGATGCGATTGAAAAAGCCTTGGTCTACATGGGCCTGAAACCCAACACACCGATAACTGATATTCGTATCGACAAAGTGTTTATTGGTTCATGTACTAATTCACGCATTGAAGATTTGCGCGCTGCCGCTGCTGTTGTGCGCGGTAAGCATCGCGCATCGAATGTCAGCTTAGCGATGGTGGTGCCAGGATCGGGTTTGGTGAAAGAGCAGGCTGAGCGCGAAGGACTAGACAAAATTTTCCGCGATGCGGGTTTTGAATGGCGCGAGCCCGGTTGCTCTATGTGTCTGGCGATGAATGCAGATCGCCTTGAGCCGGGTGAACGTTGCGCATCAACCTCTAACCGTAATTTCGAAGGACGTCAGGGTGCCGGTGGGCGTACGCATCTGGTGAGCCCAGCGATGGCTGCAGCAGCAGGTGTTGCCGGACACTTTGTTGATGTTCGTGGTCTGTAAAGGAGTAGGCGCTATGAAAAAAACGACGCTTCTGTTGGGCCTGATTTTTTTCGTACTAGCAGGTTGCAACACCATTTATGGCATCGGCAAAGATTTTGAAAAGCTGGGCGATAAAATTCAAGACGCGAGCAAAAAATAACATCATGAATAAATTTACTGTACTGGATGGGTTGGTGGCGCCATTAGATCGCGCCAATGTAGATACCGATGCCATCATTCCTAAGCAATTTCTTAAATCTATCCACCGGACGGGTTTTGGTCCGAATCTGTTTGATGCATGGCGCTATCTCGATCATGGCGAGCCCGGTATGGATAACAGCAAGCGTCCATTGAATCCTGATTTTGTGCTGAACCAAGTGCGCTATCAAGGCGCATCGATTCTTTTGGCGCGCAAAAATTTTGGCTGTGGTTCGTCGCGTGAGCACGCGCCGTGGGCCTTAGATCAATACGGTTTTAGGGCAGTGATTGCGCCGAGCTTTGCCGATATTTTTTTCAATAACTGCTTCAAGAATGGTTTGCTGCCGATTCGACTGACAGAAACTGAAGTCGATCAGTTATTCAATGAAGTCAAAGCGTTTCCAAGTTTTAAACTCGTGGTGGATCTGGAAAAGCAAACCGTATCGACATCGAATAGCAGTTCGGTATTTCATTTTGAAGTCGATGCATTCCGCAAACATTGCTTAATCAATGGCTTGGATGATATTGGTCTGACATTGCAGCATGCGGATGCCATCCATACGTTTGAAGAGCGTCACATTAGCCGCTTCCCTTGGTTGGCGAATACGATTTAATTATTTAAGTAGACATCTCATGAAAATCGCAATCTTGCCGGGTGACGGCATTGGTACCGAAATTGTTGCTCAGGCAGTTCGTGTTCTGGAAGCCTTAGGCCAAAAATTTGAAATGGAAACCGCACCGGTCGGTGGTGCAGGTTACGAGGCTCACGGCCATCCGCTGCCTGACGGCACATTGAAGCTTGCTAAAGAAGCCGATGCCATTTTGTTTGGTGCCGTGGGTGATTGGAAATACGACACGCTGGAGCGCTCACTGCGTCCTGAGCAGGCTATTCTAGGTTTACGCAAACACTTGACGTTGTTTGCAAACTTTCG
>Ga0164294_10000431_pt1 | contig 40034 bp, 37 predicted proteins | sample GEODES005metaG_FD_111479 | JGI IMG/M metagenome (GOLD analysis project Ga0164294, IMG submission 111479) | Oligotrophic lake water microbial communities from Sparkling Lake, Wisconsin, USA - GEODES005 metaG | ecosystem: Environmental > Aquatic > Freshwater > Lake | place: USA: Sparkling Lake... | reverse complement strand
GGAAAATAAAACACCGCCTCAGTCTCCGAGTTGGTAGCTTGCGGATTGCGAATGATGGGCACGTAATTGTTGTCTTCAATGTCCAGCAAAGCACGCGCGGTTTTCTTGGGCAGGTTGCCCGGCATCTTTTTATTGATGAAATGGATCACCTGCTCTTTGATGGGCGCTGCCCCCACCGATGCAGGGGGCGCACTGGTTTGCTTGCGGGCCACGCCCTTGAGCAATCCGGCTACAAAACGCTGTGCCCGCATGCCAACACCGACCATGGCGGCACGGGCCAGTTTGATGGTCTCTGGGTTGCTTGCATTGAGCATGAACATGGCCGCGGCGTTGCCCGGACGGAAAGCCTTTTTGCCCATCTTGCGCAGCAAATTGCGCATGTTCATGGTCACGTCGCCAAAGTCGATCTTCACCGGGCAAGGCGACAGGCATTTGTGACACACCGTGCAATGGTCGGCCACGTCTTCAAACTCTTGCCAATGCTTGATCGACACGCCACGGCGGGTTTGCTCTTCGTACAAAAAAGCCTCCACCAGCAGCGAGGTGGCCAAGATTTTGTCGCGCGGGCTGTACAGCAAATTGGCGCGCGGCACATGGGTCGCGCACACCGGTTTGCACTTGCCGCAGCGCAGACAGTCCTTCACACTGGCGGCAATGTCGCCAATATCAGACTGTTGCATGATCAGCGACTCATGGCCCATCAGGCCAAAGCTGGGCGTGTAGGCGTTGGTCAAATCGGCTTGGATCTCAGCACCTTCTGGGCCGCTGACCCGGCGCATCAATTTGCCTTTGTTGAAGCGTCCCTCGGGGTCAATACGTTGCTTGTAATCGGCAAAGGGTTGCAACTCAGCGTCACTCAAAAACTCCATCTTCGTGATACCAATGCCATGCTCGCCAGAGATCACGCCGTCCAGACTGCGGGCCAGCGCCATGATGCGGGTGACCGCTTCGTGCGCGGTTTGCAGCATGTCGTAGTTGTCGCTGTTGACCGGGATGTTGGTGTGCACATTGCCGTCACCGGCGTGCATGTGCAGCGCCACCCAGACGCGCCCTTTGAGCACGCGCTGGTGAATGGCAGTGCATTCGGTCAGGATGGGCGCGAAGGCTGCACCCGAAAAAATCGCGCGCAAAGGCTCGCGGATCTGGGTTTTCCAACTGGCGCGCAGGCTGTGGTCTTGAAGTTGGGGGAACAAGGCGTCCAAGTCGTTCAACCAGCCTTGCCACAAGGCATGCGTTTCGCGCACCACGGTCAAGGCTTGTGCCACACGCTCTTCAAGGAGCTCGGCAGCGGGAATGTCGTTAGCGTCTTCTTGCTTGCCCAGTGGCAGGTTGCCGCGCGCCAAAAACTTTTCGAGTTCGTTGCACAGGGCCAGTTTGTTGCGCAAGCTCAAGTCAATGTTGATGTGCTCGATGCCATCGGTGTACTCGGCCATGCGTGGCAGCGGAATTACCACATCTTCATTGACCTTGAAGGCGTTGGTGTGCTTGGAAATGGCGGCCGTGCGTTTGCGGTCGGCCCAGAATTTCTTGCGCGCTTCGGGGCTGATAGCGACAAAACCTTCGCCGCTGCGCGAGTTGGCCAAGCGCACCACCTCAGAGGTCACGCGCGCCACGTCATCGGGGTTATCGCCAGCAATGTCGGCCAACAACAGCATCTTGGGGAAATGACCTCGCTTGGACTTGGTGGTGTAACCCACGGCGCGCATGTAGCGCTCGTCCAAGTGCTCCAAACCAGCCAGCAGCACGCCCGAGCGTTTTTGCTCGGCAAACATGAAGTCTTTGATCTCCACAATGCTGGGCACCGCGTCTTTGGCGTTGCCAAAAAACTCCATGCACACGGTGCGGGTGTGTTCGGGCATGCGGTGCAGCACCCAGCGGGCACTGGTAATCAGGCCATCGCAGCCTTCTTTTTGAACACCCGGCAGGCCAGCTAAAAACTTGTCGGTCACGTCCTTGCCCAGGCCTTCCTTGCGGAAGGTCTTGCCGGGTATCACCAGGTTTTCGGTTCGCAACGGGGTTTTGCCGTCGGCCTTGAAGTAGCGCAGCTCAAAAGTGGCGACTTCAGCGTCATGGATTTTGCCCATGTTGTGGTCCATGCGCACCACATCCAGCCATTCGGCGTCGGGCGTGACCATGCGCCAGCTGGCCAGATTGTCAAGCGCCGTGCCCCACAGCACGGCTTTTTTGCCGCCGGCATTCATCGCGACGTTACCGCCGATGCAGCTGGCCTCGGCCGAGGTCGGATCGACCGCAAACACAAAACCCGCCCGCTCAGCGGCATCGGCCACGCGTTGCGTGACCACACCGGCTTCGGTCCACAACGTAGGCACGGGGCGATCCACACCCGGCAGGTCCAGCAGTTCGACCTGGCTCATGCCTTCGAGTTTTTCGGTGTTGATCACCGCACTCTTCCATGTCAGGGGAATCGCGCCGCCGGTGTAACCCGTGCCGCCACCACGCGGAATGATGGTCAATTCCAGCTCGATACAGCCTTTGACCAGCTGCGCCATTTCGGCTTCGCTGTCAGGCGTGAGCACCACAAACGGGTATTCGACACGCCAATCGGTGGCGTCGGTCACATGGCTGACGCGCGACAAGGCGTCGAACTTGATGTTGTCTTTGGCCGTTAATCGGCTCAGCGCTTTGTGGGTCTTTCGCCGCAAAATGACCATGGCGGCAATGGCACGGTCAAAATCTTGCAGTGCATTTTGAGCCGAAGCCAGCAACTCACCCACCAAGTCATCACGTGAAACATCAGTTTCTGGTGTGCGTCTTTTTTGGACTTCCCCGAGGCGATGCCTCAAGGCATCGACCAGCATTTGGCGTCGGCCAGGGTTGTCCAGCAGGTCGTCTTGCAGGTAGGGATTGCGCTGCACGACCCAAATATCACCCAACACTTCGTAGAGCATGCGAGCCGATCGGCCTGTGCGCCGCTCATTTCTGAGCTGATTGAGCAAGTCCCAAGCACGCGGACCCAACAACCGAATCACAATTTCCCGGTCCGAGAAACTGGTGTAGTTGTAAGGAATTTCGCGCAATCGAGTAGCAGACTCGTCGGCTTGCATCAGGTGTTGTAGCGTAGTGGGTGCGTTCATTGTGTCAAACCGGTCTCAGCCAAAACCTGACACAGTGGGTGTGTGCCGTCGGCTGTAGATTGGATTTTATCGCAGTGCAACATAACCCTTTCAGTCGTAGGCACGACATGCCGCGGACCTTGACCAAAGACAGAAAATCATGACCACCGCAGACCGTCATTTTTTATTCTTATAAATGTCATCGAAATGACATAAATTAGCGTTACGCTGTCTAAACTTTCTTAATCAAGGAACTTTGCCATGAATTTAAAAATTTCACTTGCTGCTGTTGCGCTTGTCGCCAGCAGTTTGACTGCCCAAGCTCAAGCCCAAACCGAAATTCAGTGGTGGCATTCCATGTCCGGCGCTTTAGGCGACTGGGTCGGGGATATCGCCAAAGACTTCAACGGCAAACAATCGGATTACAAGATCGTTCCTGTCTTCAAGGGCAGCTATGACGAATCAATGACCGCTGCCGTGGCCGCCTTCCGCGCCGGCAATGCCCCGCACATCCTGCAAGTATTTGAAGTCGGCACAGCCACCATGATGGCCTCAAAAGGCGTGGTTGTTCCCGTCGAGCAAATCATGCGCGACGGGGGTTACAAATTTGACCCCAAGTCTTATGTGCCTGCTGTCGCCGGTTATTACACTGCACCCAGCGGTCAAATGATGTCTTTTCCGTTCAACAGCTCAACTACGGTCATGTGGTTCAACATGGACGCACTCAAGGCAGCCGGCGTTTCGACCGACAAGTTGCCCCAGACCTGGCCTGAGGTCGCTTTGGCCGCAGCCAAACTCAAAGCCAGTGGCCACAAGTGCCCTTTCACCACCGCTTGGCAAGGTTGGACCCAGTTGGAGAGCTTCTCCACTTGGCACAACACCGAATTGGCCACGAAAGGCAACGGCATGAAGGGCATGGACGCCCGCTTGGTTCTCAACTCGCCATTGCACGTGCGCCACATTGAAAACTTGGGCAACATGGCCCAGCAAGGTCTGTTTGTTTACAAGGGCCGTGCCGGTGCTGCGGGTGCCACTTTTGAATCTGGCGAATGCGCGATGTACACCAACTCGTCGGCCGCCTATGCCGGCATCAGCAAAAACGCCAAATTCAAGTTCGCTGTGGGCACCTTGCCTTATTACCCTGATGTGGCCGGTGCGCCGCAAAACACCGTCATCGGTGGCGCCAGCCTCTGGGCCATGGCCGGTAAGAAGCCTGCAGAAAACAAAGGCGTTGCGGCCTTCTTCAATTATTTGTCTGACCCGGTCGTTCAGTCGGTCAACCACAAGCGCACCGGCTACTTGCCTGTGACGATGGCGGCTTTCAAGCTGACCGAAGAGTCAGGCTTTTACAAGCAAAATCCCGGCACCGACGTGTCGGTCAACCAGATGATCCGCAAGACCACCGACAAGTCACGCGGTATCCGTTTGGGTAATTATGTGCAAATCCGCACGATTGAAGACGAAGAACTCGAACAAGTCTGGGCGGGCAAGAAGTCTGCCAAAGACGCCTTGGACAGCATCGTCAAGCGTGGCAACGAATTGCTTGTTAAATTTGAAAAAGCCAACAAGTCCTGATCGTTCAGGTCTTTTCTGAGGGCAAGCCAGTCGGCGTTCGCGCCTGCTGGCTTGATTGATTTTGAGCAGCGATAAAAAAGTTCTTTTCCGTTCGAACTGGTTGCCTTGGGTGCTGATTGCACCCCAAGGCTTTATCATTTTGGCGTTCTTCTTTTGGCCCGCGGGTCAGGCTTTATTGCAATCGTTTCAGCAATCGGACGCCTTTGGCATGTCGGTGCAATGGAGCGGCCTGGACAACTTTGCCGATTTGTGGCGCGATGACACCTACTTGGCCTCATTCAAAACCACAGCCCTTTTTTCGGTCTTGGTGGCGGGCTTGGGTATTTCGCTGTCATTGGTCTTGGCCTTTTTTGCCGACCGTGTGGTGCGCGGCATCTGGCTGTACCGCAGCCTGTTAATCCTGCCCTACGCTGTGGCGCCTGTGGTGGCGGGCGTGCTGTGGTTGTTTTTGTTTTCGCCGTCGGTGGGATGGGTGGCCTATCTGCTGGAGAAAAGTGGCATCGAATGGAACATTTTGCTGAACAGCACGAATGCGATGACCTTGATCGTGATCGCTTCCGTCTGGAAACAAATCTCCTATAACTTCTTGTTCTTTCTGGCGGGCTTTCAAAGCATTCCCAAATCCCTGGTCGAAGCAGCCGCAATCGATGGCGCCAGTGTGTGGCAGCGCTTTTGGACGGTGCAACTGCCACTGCTCACGCCCACCACTTTTTTCTTGCTTGTGGTCAACACTGTCTACGCCTTTTTTGAAACCTTTGGCATCGTCGACGCCACGACCAAGGGGGGTCCGGGCAAGGACACCGCCATATTGGTCTACAAGGTGTACTTTGACGGCTTCAAAGCTATGGACCTGGGCGGCTCGGCAGCACAGTCGGTGGTGCTGATGGTGATCGTGATCAGCCTGACGGTACTGCAATTTCGCTATGTCGAGCGCAAGGTGAATTACTGACATGGTTGAACGACACCGTTTTCTGGACTGCATCTCTCACGGTCTGCTGGCTTTGGGTGTATTGGTCATTGTGTTCCCGATTTACCTGGCCCTGGTCGGCTCGACCCATTCGGCACAGGATATGGCGCAGTCCCCCATCCCCCTCTGGTTTGGCCAAGACGCCATGCAGAACTACCGCACCATTTTGTTGGGCGAAGGCCCCGGCGTGACCAGCCAAGTGCCTGTGGCGCGGATGATGTGGGTCAGCCTGGTCACGGCTTTGAGCATTGCCTTTGGCAAGATCGTGATCTCTTTGCTCAGCGCTTTTGCGATCGTTTATTTCAACTTTCCGTTTCGTAAAGCAGTTTTCTGGGGCATTTTCATCACCTTGATGCTGCCGGTAGAGGTGCGCATCGTCCCTACCTACAAAGTGGTCGCCGACTTTGGGATGATCAACAGTTTTGCAGGCTTGACCATTCCGCTCATCGCCTCGGCCACGGCCACTTTTTTGTTCAGGCAGTTTTTCTTGACTGTGCCCGATGAACTGACCGAAGCCGCCAAGATGGACGGCGCCTCGCCGATGCGTTTTTTTTGGGATGTTTTGTTGCCACTCTCGCGCACCAGCATCGCCGCTTTGTTTGTGATCCAGTTCATCTATGGCTGGAACCAGTACCTTTGGCCCTTGCTGATGAGTACCGAAGAGCGGATGTACCCCATCGTCATGGGTATCCGCAGCATGACCGCAGGGGCCGACTCGCAAGTGGAGTGGAACCTGGTCATGGCCACTGCCATTTTGGCCATGCTGCCGCCCGCTTTGGTGGTGGTATTGATGCAAAAATGGTTCGTCAAAGGACTGGTTGATACGGAAAAATAATAAACCCGGGGACAGACTAATGCGAAGCGTTGCTCTGTCCTCGTCTGATTAAGAACCCGGGGACAGACTAATGCGAAGCGTTGCTCTGTCACCTTCAGATCTGAAAATTTATGGCTTCCATTACACTTTCTCATCTTCAAAAAACCTATGGCGTTGGCGCCAAGGGCAACACTGTCATTCAAGATTTGAGCGCCGATATTCACGATGGCGAATTCATCGTCATCGTCGGCCCCTCGGGTTGCGGCAAATCGACGCTGCTGCGCATGGTGGCGGGGCTGGAAGAAATCAGCGCCGGCACCGTGTCGATTGGCGATCGCGTGGTGAACGACCTGGATCCGGCAGATCGCGACATTGCCATGGTGTTCCAGAACTACGCGCTGTACCCGCACATGAGCGTCTTCGACAACATGGCCTACGGCCTGAAGATCGCCAAGCGCCCTGCTGAAGAAATCAAGGCCCGGGTGGACAAAGCGGCGGGCATTCTGGAACTCTCGCTCCTGCTGCAGCGCAAACCGCGCGAGCTCTCTGGCGGCCAGCGCCAGCGCGTGGCCATGGGCCGCGCCATCGTGCGCCAGCCCCAGGTTTTTTTGTTTGACGAACCGCTGTCGAACCTGGACGCCAAGCTGCGCGCCCAGACCCGGCTGGAAATCCAAAAGCTGCACCGCGAGTTGGGCATCACCAGCCTGTTTGTCACGCACGACCAGGTCGAAGCCATGACGCTGGCGCAGCGCATGATCGTGATGAACGGCGGCCACATGGAGCAATTTGGCACGCCAGAAGAGGTCTACATCCGCCCTGCCAGCACCTTTGTGGCCAGCTTCATGGGCTCGCCGCCCATGAACTTGCTGCAACACGCGCCAGGCTGTTCAGCGGGTCAGGTCTTGGGCATCCGGCCAGAACATCTGGACTTGACACCGAACAGCGGCTGGACCTTGCGGACGGATACGGTGGAGCTGCTGGGCGCAGAACGCCTGGTGCACGCCCGGCTTGGCGATGAATTGTTGACCCTGCGCCTAGACGCCTCGGTGGCCGCACCGCAGACAGGCGAGACTTTTCACGCCACACCGCGATCTGACTGCCTGCACGCGTTCAGCGCCGAAACAGGCAAACGCTTGGAGGCCGCATGATAAGCACTTTTCCTGCAATTCCACTCCCCGAGTGGCCTTACCCGCGTTGGGTGGCTCACCGCGGCGCTGGCAAACTGGCACCTGAAAACACCTTGGCCGCTTTCAGGCTCGGTGCTGCACAGGGCTACCGCATGTTCGAATGCGACGCCAAGCTCAGCGCAGATGGGGTGGTGTTCCTGATGCACGACGCCTCCCTGGAGCGGACCACAAACGGCACGGGTTTGGGCGGCGAGCAAAGTTGGCATGCGCTGTCGCAACTGGATGCGGGCAACTGGCATTCACGTGCTTTTGCCGGTGAGCCCCTGCTGACGCTGGCCAACCTGGCCCGGTACTGCCTTCAAAACCGTTATTTTTTGAATATTGAAATCAAGCCAACTCCGGGCACCGATTTTGAAACCGGTCGCGTCGTAGCGCAGCAAGCTGACGCGCTGTGGTTCAGCGCTGAAGTGCCCCCCTTGTTAAGCTCTTTCAAACCAGCAGCTCTGGAGGGCGCAAAAGCCATTGCACCCCGTCTTCCTCGCGGTTTGCTACTCGACACTTTGTGGGACGGTTGGCTGGACAAGGCACTCCAATTGGGCTGCGTGGCCGTTGTCTGCAACCATGCTTTGTGGGACCTCACCACCGTGCAGCAGGTGCATGCGGCCGGCATGCGCTGCCTGAGTTACACCGTAAACGACGAATGGGCTGCGCAGCGGCTGATCGATTTGGGCACCAACGGTATCATCACCGACCGTGTAGACCTGTTCAGCCCAGTCTGAAGCCTATCGCTGCTGCCATCCTCGTTGCAACACCCACTCCAGCGTAGCACTGACAAGCACCAAAGCACCGTAAGTTGCCATCTTGCCGTCGTTGTCAAACCACACCAAACCACCGATCAAAACCAAAGCGCCTGCCACACAATGCCAGGCCCAACGTGTCTTCCAAGGCGGCGCTGACGCTGAACCTAAGAGCCATGCGCCGCAGATGACACACACCCCAGCCATCGCGAATGCGGGCAAGAAAAAGTACAGCAGATGGGACAAGATCAGTGCAAAGCTCATGCGAAAGGGGTGTGGTTAAGGAAGTCGATTGTGCCGTCAATTTTTGCAATGTCACCGCTTCCTGCTGGCAAATTCACGGGCATCGAGGTCGGGGCCGGCGAGACTTTTATAATCTCTCACTATGGCAGTCTGGGCACTCGGTTTAAACCACACCACGGCACCGCTCGATTTGCGCGGTCGGTTTGCCTTCGCCTTGGACCAATTGCCGCATTCTTTGCAAGGTTTACGAAACCAATTGTCTCTTGGCGCCAGAAACGCACCCGAAGCGGCCATTCTGTCCACCTGCAACCGAACTGAAATTTACTGCGCGGCAGACACATCGGCTCTGCCCGCTACGCTCGATTGGCTGGCTTACACGGGCGGCCTTCCCTCCAGCGAACTGCGCTCACACACCTACACCCTCGAAAACGACCAAGCTGCTCGGCATGCCTTTCGGGTGGCCAGTGGCCTGGACTCGATGGTCTTGGGGGAAGCGCAAATTTTAGGTCAACTCAAAGATGCGGTGCGGACCGCCGAACAGGCCGGTGCTTTAGGCAGCACCTTGAATCAGTTGTTTCAACGCAGCTTTGCAGTGGCCAAAGATGTGCGCACCAGCACGGAGATCGGGGCGCACTCCATCAGCATGGCGGCCGCTTCGGTGCGCCTGGCCAGTCAATTGTTCGAAGACATTGGTCAGATCAAGGTTCTGTTTGTAGGTGCGGGTGAAATGATCGAGCTGGTATCGACCCACTTTGCCGCACGCAAACCGCTGAGCATGTCGATCGCCAACCGATCGATGGAACGCGGTGAAAAACTCGCCTCGCGTTATGGCGCCCAGGTCATGCGCCTGGCCGATCTGCCCGACCGATTGCATGAATTTGATGCGGTCATCAGTTGCACTGCCAGTACATTGCCTTTGATCGGACTCGGGGCTGTGGAGCGGGCTCTCAAGAAACGCAAGCACCGCCCCATGTTCATGGTTGACTTGGCAGTGCCGCGCGACATTGAGCCCGAAGTGAAGTCACTGGAAGACATCTACCTTTACACGGTGGACGATTTGGCCGCCGTGGTGCAAACCGGACAGGCACACCGCCAGGCGGCTGTGGCCGAAGCCGAAGTCATCATCGACGCGGGTGTGCAAAGCTTCATGCACTGGATGGTGCAACGCAACGCAGTGCCTTTGATCCAGGAATTGCAAGCACAGGTCGACACTTGGCGCGAAACAGAACTGATTCGTGCGCGAAAGATGCTTGCTAAAGGCGAAAATCCCGAACAGGTACTGGAAGCCTTGTCGCGCGGCCTGACCCAAAAAATGCTGCATGGCGCCATGGTTGAACTGAACGCTGCCAAGCCCGAGCGCGCAGCGCAAACCATACAAGCCGTCCAACGCTTGTTTTTACGCAAAGAGCGTTAGCGCCGCCTCACTGTAGGAGCCAGCCTGCTGGCGATTCCCCTGTCATTACTGGCTCCCTCATCGCTTGCAGGAAAGCGCCTACAAGAGAACTGTCCAAACCCTTTTATTGCGCATGAAACCCTTTCTGATCCAACAACTCGAACGCTACGCCCTGCGGCTGACGGAGCTCGATTTTTTGTTGTCCCGCGAAGACATCATGCGTGACATGGCGCAGTTTTTAAAGCTCTCGCGTGAGCATGCCGAAGTGAACGCGGTGGCCACGCGCTTTGCGCGATTTCAGCAGCGCAGCAATGACCTGGCTGCGGCCCAAGCCATGCTGGTTGATGAAGACCTGCGCGAAATGGCCGAAGAAGAAGTCGTCAGTGCCAGCGCGGAACTGCAAACACTCGACTCTGAATTGCAGCGCATGCTGTTGCCCAAAGACCCGGATGATGCACGACCGGCCTTTGTCGAAATTCGCGCTGGCACCGGCGGTGACGAATCTGCCTTGTTTGCGGGCGACTTGCTGCGCATGTACAGCCGCTACGCCGAAAGCCAGGGCTGGAAAAGCGAAATCGTCTCTGAGTCGGTGAGCGAACTGGGCGGCTACAAGGAAGTCGTGGTTCGCATCGAAGGCGAGAACGTCTATGGTGCGTTGAAGTTTGAATCGGGCGGCCACCGCGTGCAGCGCGTACCTGCTACCGAGACCCAAGGCCGCATTCACACCAGCGCCTGCACTGTGGCGGTATTGGCCGAACCGGACGAAGCCGAGGCCATCAAGATCAACCCTTCAGACTTGCGCATCGACACCTACCGCGCCAGCGGTGCGGGCGGGCAACACATCAACAAAACCGATTCAGCCGTGCGCATCACCCACTTGCCCACCGGCATCGTGGCCGAATGCCAAGATGGTCGCAGCCAGCACAGCAACAAGGCCCAGGCCTTGAAGGTGCTGACGGCCCGTATTCAGGAAAAAGACCGGGCCGAACGCGCCGCCAAAGATGCCGCCGAGCGCAAGAGTCTGATTGGCAGCGGCGACCGCTCAGACCGCATCCGCACCTACAACTTCCCACAAGGCCGCTTGACCGACCACCGCATCAACCTGACGCTGTACAAGCTGCTCAGCATCATGGAAGGCGATTTGCTTGACGTGGTCACCGCCTTGCAAGTCTATGAGGCTGCGCAGCAGCTGGCGGCACTCGAAATAGGGGCCTCGGGCTGATGGCTTCGGGCAGCCCCACCTTGGCCCAATGCCTGAGTCAAGCCCATGAGAGGGGTTTGGCCAGAGTCGATGCGCACATGCTGCTGCTGCACAGCCTTGGCCGTCACCTGCACGATCGGGCCTGGTTATTGGCCCATGACACTGACACTTTGAGTGCCCTACAGCTCGCCCAATGGCAAACCGCGCTAAAACGCCGCTTGGACGGTGAACCGGTGGCCTACATCACCGGTCGCAAAGATTTTTTTGGTTTGACACTGGCTGTGGATGCACGCGTGCTGGACCCGCGCCCCGACACAGAAACCCTGGTGGAGTGGGCTTTGGCGGTCTTACCCAAAGCATCAACACCCAACGCCTTGCGACTGCTGGACTTGGGCACCGGCAGCGGTGCTGTGGCCCTTGCGCTGCAATATGCCCGCACTGATGCACAGGTGTGGGCTGTGGATGTCAGTGAGGACGCTTTGGCCGTCGCCCGCGCCAATGCCGAGCAGTTGGACTTGGCCGTGCAGTTCATTGCCAGCGACTGGTTTGCGCAAATCGATGCGAACTTCGACCTCATCGTGGCGAACCCGCCCTACATTGCACAGGCCGATCCGCACCTGCATGCACTCCGCTACGAGCCCATCCAAGCACTGACCAGCGGCTGCGATGGCTTGAATGCCATTCGACACATCATTCAAAATGCCCCAGATTACCTTGTGCATTCAGCTTGGCTGCTGCTAGAGCATGGCCATGATCAGGCCGAGAGGGTGAGGAGTCTGTTGTTACAAACGGGGTTCATACAGGTTCAGTCTCGCACCGATTTGGCAGGACATGCGCGCTGCAGCGGTGGCCAAAAACCGCCCCAATAACCCTGCACAGCAAAACAATCCTCAAAGTGAAATAATGTTCCGATTGGTTTGTAAAATCCCCCGAGATTAAAAACCTTTAGAACCCTACACAGGAGCCACCATGAGCGACACCCAAAAACGCATTGACGACCTTGTCAAACACAACGACATCACCCTGTTCATGAAGGGCAGTGCCAGCTTTCCGATGTGCGGTTTTTCAGGCCGCGCCATCCAGATTCTCAAAGCTGTTGGGGTGGACACTAAAACTGTCAAAACAGTAAACGTCCTGGACGATGCTGAAATTCGTCACGGCATCAAGGAATACAGCAACTGGCCCACCATCCCTCAGCTGTACATCAAAGGCGAGTTCATCGGCGGCTCAGACATCATGATGGAAATGTACGAGTCGGGTGAACTCCAACAGGTGGTCAACGGCCAGGGCTGATCGACTGCGCAAAACGATGGCCGACTTGTCCGCGCGTTCCAAGCCTCAGTCAATGCCTTGCAACCAACGCCTTTGCGCCGAAATGACCGCATTCGGATAGGCTGCTTGACCTCGGCTGCCGTTGTAACGACCTAAGCCAAAAAAAACATCGCCACCCTCCTTGTCCAGCAAATAACGCAGGATCACGCAACCAAACCTCAAATTGGTTTGCATGTGAAACAAGCTGCCCTGATCGCCATGGCCTAGTGTGCGTGTCCAAAAAGGCATGACTTGCATGTAGCCGCGGGCACCTGCGCTCGAAATGGCATATTTACGAAACCCGCTTTCCGTCTCAATCAATCCCAGCACCAAGGACAGAGACAAGCCTGCTCGGCGCGACTCGTACCAAAGGGTTTGCAAGAACTCTTGGCGTTCAATCGCTTGGGGTAACCACTTCATAAGTTTCAAACCGCTTGCGCTCAGCCATTGCGCATAGGTCTGACGGTCTGCTTCTTTTTCAAGAACAGGCTCAGGGGGCGCCGCTTCAGAGACAGCCGCACTCAGGGCTGTGCGCACCGAATCTGACAAAATCTCTTCTGTCTGACGTCCTGCTATCGCAGGCAACACGCCCCATATTCCCCCGACGCCCAGCGCAGCACAGCGGGCAACTTGTCGGATCGCAAGGCGACGGTTCGGGTTGTTGAAAGCGTCCAATTTCAAGCCCACTTTGATCATACTGCCAATCGGACCCTCACCAGAGCCAACACTTCTGCCACGGCCACTTTAATGGCCTCCTTGTCTCTGCGGTGCTGGTACTCAACCACGCCGTCCTTGAGGCCCTTGTCGCCAACCGTGATGCGGTGCGGCACACCAATCAGCTCCCAGTCGGCAAACATGGCGCCGGGGCGCTCGCCGCGGTCGTCCATCAGCACATCAACCCCATCGGCCAGCAAAGCGGCGTAAATGCGTTCGGCTTCGGCCTTGACGGCTTCGCTGCGGTCCATGCCAATAGGGCAGATCACCACGGTGAACGGCGCGATCGCATCGGGCCAGATGATGCCGCGCTCGTCATGGTTTTGCTCAATTGCCGCGGCCGGCAAGCGGGTGATGCCGATGCCGTAGCAACCCATTTCCAAGAATTGCGGTTTGCCGTTTTCATCCAGGAACGTGGCGTTCATGGCCTTGGAATATTTGGCGCCCAGATAGAACACGTGACCGACTTCAATGCCGCGCTCAATAGCCAGATTGCCCAAGCCGTCGGGCGATTTGTCGCCCGTCACCACGTTGCGGATGTCGGCCACCAAGGCAGGCTCGGGCAGGTCGCGGCCCCAGTTCACACCGGTCAAGTGATAGTCCACTTCGTTGGCACCGCAAATCCAGTTGGCCATCACAGCCACGTCGCGGTCGGCCACGAGGTGCACCGGCTTTTTCAAATTCAAGGGACCCAGGTAACCGGGCTTGCAGCCAAAGTGCTCGTCAATCTCGCTCAGCGTGGCAAAGCGGAAACCGCCTTCCATGCCGGGCAGCTTGCCAACCTTGACTTCGTTCATGTCGTGGTCACCGCGCAGCAGCAGTAACCAAACTTGCGACTTGACGATTTCGCCCTGCTCATTCAAGGTGTCGGTGGCCAGCACCAAAGACTTGACGGTGGTGGACAGCGGCAGGCTCAACAACGCGGCGACGTCTTCGCAGGTGCTTTGGCCTGGGGTGGCAGTTTTGGTCAGCGCCTGATCGGCCACGCCTCGTGGCTGGCTCGGGGCCAAGGCCTCGGCCTTTTCCATGTTGGCCGCATAACTGCTGGTGGGGCAGTAAACGATGGCGTCTTCACCCGTGGTCGCAATCACCTGGAACTCTTCGCTGAGGTCACCACCGATCGCGCCACTGTCGGCGGCCACAGCGCGGTAGGTCAGGCCAAAGCGGTCAAAAATCCTGCGGTAGGCGGCGGCCATCACTTGGTAGCTGGCCTTGGCGCTGCTTGCATCTCGGTCAAAGCTGTAGGCGTCCTTCATGGTGAATTCGCGGCCGCGCATCAGGCCAAAGCGAGGGCGGCGCTCGTCTCGGAACTTGGTCTGGATTTGGTAGAAATTTTTGGGCAACTGTTTGTAGCTGCGCAGTTCTTGGCGCACGAGGTCGGTCACCACTTCTTCACTGGTCGGCTGGATCACGTAATCACGGCCGTGGCGGTCTTTGATGCGCAGCAGCTCGGGGCCCATCTTGTCGAAGCGACCGGTCTCCTGCCACAGCTCAGCCGGTTGCACCACGGGCATGGTCATCTCGATGGCGCCTGCGCGGTTCATTTCTTCCCTGACAATGGCCTCCACTTTGCGGATCACCCGCAAACCCATGGGCATGTAGTTGTAGATGCCAGCGCCGAGCTTCTTGATCAAGCCTGCACGGGTCATGAGCTTGTGGCTGGCAATTTCAGCGTCTGCAGGTGCTTCCTTGAGGGTGGAAATTAGAAATTGAGAAGCTTTCATCGCGGTATATCCAGACGTTCCGAGGGTGCATCCTCTTGCTACACACATTAAGGTATGCATAATGAATGCAATATATAAATTTGGGGTTTGATTATGCTTGACCGTGAGGGCTTTAGGCCCAACGTCGGCATCATTTTGCTCAACCAGAAAAATCAGGTTTTCTGGGGCAAACGTATACGCACACACAGCTGGCAATTTCCGCAGGGTGGCATTGACCGGGGTGAAAGCCCTGAACAAGCCATGTTTCGTGAATTGCATGAAGAGGTGGGGCTCCTTCCGGAGCATGTGCGGATCGTGGCCCGAACCCGAGATTGGTTGCGCTATGAAGTGCCAGACCGCTTTATCCGTCGTGATGCGCGCGGATTTTACAAGGGTCAAAAACAGATCTGGTATCTGCTGCAACTGGTTGCACAGGACTGGAATGTCAATTTGCGCGCCACCAACCATCCGGAGTTTGACGCTTGGCGTTGGAACGATTTCTGGGTGCCTCTTGACTTGGTCGTTGAGTTTAAACGCGGGGTGTATGAAATGGCGTTGACCGAGTTGTCCCGCTATTTGCCCCGCTATGAAAACCGCAATCGCTACATGCGGGGCAGCGTCAGAAGTCAAGAGGGTGATGGCATAGCGATGGAACACAGCGTCACTTCCACCCCGGTGCACATGGAATTACCACCGGGTGGCTCTTTCGATCCTGACCCACAAAAAGAAATCAACGACTTGTCTCAGTCCCTGCCCCAGTCCTTACCCAGATCGCCCACCTGAGCGAACAACTGGCCCCCGCACCTGTTTGAGTAATGTCCAAGCGGAGGGTCAGCGCGTCAGAATCATGTTGTCGCGGTGGATCATTTCCGGCTCTGCGGTGTAGCCTAGCAAATTTTCAAATTCAGTTGAAGATTTTCGGCAAATCAAGCGGGCTTCAGCACTGGCGTAATTGGCCAAGCCCCGGGCGATCTCAGTCCCCGCATCATCGCGAATAGCGATCACATCGCCACGCGAAAACTCACCTTCCACGCTGGTCATTCCTATGGCCAACAAACTCTTGCCTTCGCTGCACAATTTGTCTGCGGCGCCCGCATCAACCACCACCGAACCACGCAATTGCAAATGGTCAGCCATCCATTGCTTGCGTGCTTGCTGCTTTTGCGTTTGCGCCACCAGCAAAGTACCAATGGATTCGCCCCGCGCCAAGCGCAGCAGCGCATCGGGCTCTCGCCCCCAAGCTATGACGGTTGAGGCGCCCGAACCTGCGGCCCGCTTGGCAGCCAGTATTTTGGTAATCATTCCACCCCGTCCCAATGACGATCCTGCTCCTCCCGCCATGGCTTCGAGGGTAGGGTCGCCTGCCCGGGCTTCGTGCACAAAACTTGCCGCAGGATCCTTGCGCGGATCGGCGGTGAACAGTCCTTTTTGATCCGTCAGGATCACCAAGGCATCTGCCTCCACCAGATTGGCGACCAAGGCGCCCAATGTGTCGTTGTCACCGAATTTGATTTCATCGTTGACGACAGTATCGTTTTCGTTGATGACGGGCAGCACCTTGTGCTGGAGCAGGGTCAGCAAGGTCGAGCGGGCATTCAAATAGCGCTCGCGGTCGGCCAGATCAGCATGGGTCAGCAGCACCTGCGCACTGCACAGTCCGTTTTCTCGCAACTTGGTTTCGTAGATGTGGGCCAAACCCATTTGGCCAACAGCTGCAGCGGCTTGCAAGGCATGAATTTCATGCGGGCGAGTGGTCCAACCCAAGCGCTTCATGCCCTCGGCAATGGCACCGCTGGAGACCATGATGACTTCACGCCCCTCCGATGCCAAGACGGCCATTTGCCTGCACCACTCCCCAATAGCGGCCTCATCGAGCCCTCTGCCGTCATTGGTAACCAAGCTCGAGCCAACCTTGACGACGATGCGCCGAGCGTCACGCAAAAGAGTTGCAGCAGATGTCATCTTTAAAAGCAGTTTTATTCGGGCATAGCCTCGGTGAAGCGAGGATCGATGTAGACCGGTTCCTGCTCCTTAATTTGCTGCGCCTTGATGTGTTGGAAAATCGATTTGATCAAAGGCTCGCAGCCTTCACGGGTCAAAGCCGAAATTTCAAAAACGGGCCCTTTGTATTTGAAGCGCTTGACGAAGTCTTTGACCACGGCTTCACGCTTTTCTGTGGGCACCATGTCCAGTTTGTTCAGTACCAGCCAACGCGGTTTGTTGTACAAACCCGCATCGTATTTTTTCAGTTCAGCCACAATGGCTTTGGCTTGGGCAACGGGGTCCACACCTTCGTCAAAAGGTGCCACATCGACAATATGCAACAACAAGCGGGTGCGCTGCAAATGGCGCAAGAACAAATGCCCCAGACCCGCGCCTTCAGAGGCACCCTCGATCAGACCCGGCACATCCGCAACCACAAAGCTTTGTTCTGGGCCGACGCGTACGACGCCTAAATTGGGATGCAAGGTGGTAAAGGGGTAGTCAGCGATCTTGGGCCGTGCATTGGAGATGGCGGCAATCAGTGTCGATTTGCCGGCATTGGGCATGCCCAGCAAACCCACATCGGCCAGTACTTTCAGTTCCAGTTTGAGGCTGAGTTTATCGCCCGGCCAACCTGGGGTTTTTTGTCGTGGCGCACGGTTGATCGCACTCTTGAAGCGCATGTTTCCAAAACCGCCATCGCCACCTTTAGCGATTGTTACGACCTCACCAGGCTTGAGCAATTCAAACAGAACTTCGCCGGTTTCTGCATCAGACATGATGGTGCCCACAGGCATTTTCAGCGTGACGTCATCGCCTGCCGCGCCAAACATGTCCGATCCCATGCCGTGCTGGCCGCGCTTGGCTTCGTGGCGGCGTGAGTAACGAAAATCCACCAAGGTATTTAAATTAGGATCGGCTACAGCGAAAACGTGCCCGCCTCTTCCACCGTCACCCCCATTGGGCCCACCAAACTCTTTGTATTTCTCATGCCGAAACGAGACGCAGCCGGTCCCGCCGTCACCTGCGGCGATGTCAATATAGGCTTCGTCAACGAACTTCATGGCAATCCAGTTCAGGGTTATAAAACAAAGTACCAAAACACAGAAGCCCCGACCAGGCGGGGCTCCTTCGCATCCACAAGACCGCTTAGACCGCTGGCGTCACATGGATGGTTTGTTTGTTCAAAGCACCTTTAACGGCAAACGACACATGGCCGTCTATCAAAGCAAACAAAGTGTGGTCTTTACCCTGACCGACATTAGAGCCAGCATGGAATTTAGTACCCCGTTGACGAACAATGATCGAGCCAGCGCTGATCAGTTGGCCACCAAACGCCTTAACGCCGAGCATCTTTGGCTTGGAATCACGACCATTTCGCGTAGAGCCGCCGCCTTTTTTCTGTGCCATGACCTATTCTCCTCAGGCAGAGATCGCGCCGATTTGCAGTTCTGTGAACTGCTGGCGGTGACCCTGACGTTTCTGATAATGCTTACGACGGCGCATCTTGAAGATGTGCACTTTGTCGTGCTTGCCGTGAGCCAACACTGTGACTGTGACTGTGGCGCCGGACACCAGGGGCGTACCGATCTTAATGTCTGCGCCGTTACCGACGGCAAGCACCTGATCAAACACGATTTCCTGGCCAACGTCCGCAGCAATCTGTTCTACTTTAATTTTTTCGCCAGCCGCAACACGATACTGTTTGCCGCCGGTTTTTATGACCGCGTACATAAATGACCTCTTGAATGGAAGTTTCCGCAGGACGTCCCCGAGGAACCAAAGATTGTAGCATGCTATTTCCCCGGTTACAAGTCCCGAGATGAATACCTTTGGCGCACAGGAGCTGTCTCTTTATAATGGCTGATCAACCGTATTTACGGCCCTAAACCACCCCTTGTTAGCCCCAAGTTGTCAGCTTTTGCCCCTGATACTGCCGCCGTTTTGGACTTGGTCGCACACGACATGGCCCAAGTTGATGGTGTGATTGCCGAACGCCTTGCTTCAAGCGTGCCCTTGGTCGCTCAAGTGGCGCATTACATCATCACGGCTGGGGGCAAACGTTTGCGCCCCGTCCTGCTGCTGCTGACTTGTGGTGCACTTGGCTATCAAACGGATCAACGTTTTAATTTGGCCGCAGTTGTAGAATTCATTCATACCGCCACCCTGCTGCATGATGATGTGGTGGATGAATCCACCTTGCGACGGGGTCGCCCCACCGCCAATGAAAACTTCGGAAATCCCGCCAGTGTATTGGTTGGTGACTTTTTGTATTCCCGTGCCTTTCAGATGATGCTTGATGCCAACAGCATGCGGGTGATGCAAACATTGGCTGAAGCCACCAATGTGATTGCCGAAGGCGAAGTCCTCCAATTGATGAACATGCATGACGCCTCTTTGAACGAAGAGGGCTATTTGCGTGTGATCCGCTCCAAAACAGCCAAATTGTTTGAGGCCAGCGCGCGTCTGGGTGCCATTCTGGCAGGCAGCAATGCCCATGTGGAACATGCTTGCGCCTCTTATGGCCAAGCCTTGGGCACCGCATTTCAGGTGATAGACGACGTGCTGGACTATGACGGACAAGCTGCCGAAATGGGTAAAAACATAGGCGACGACCTGCGTGAAGGCAAGGTCACCCTGCCCCTGATTCTGGCCATGCAACGGGGCAATTCAACGCAGCGTGAAATTGTTCGTGAGACCATTGAAAGCGGCTGCGTCGATCGTCTGCAAGACATCGTTGACATCATTCGTGAAACTGGGGCCTTGGCGGCCACGCGGCAAGCTGCGTCCGCCGAAGCGCAGCGGGCCATCGATGCCGCACTCCAATTACCGGATAACCTCTATAGCAAAGCCATGGTGACTTTGGCTTCACAGCTGCTAGATCGACGCGCCTGATTGACCTGAGCGCTTAAACGCCCTTTATTTTGAAAGCGCTTGATGAGACATTTTTTTGCAACGCTATGGCATCGTTACCGGCTCTTGGTCATGCTTTTGTGCTCGATGGCAGCCTTGCCAGTTCAAGCGCAAGTCGCCTTTCCCAGTAAACCTTTAAAAATTGTGGTCCCCAATGCTGCAGGGGGTGCGGCAGACATCACCGCGCGCACTGTAGCGCAGAGACTTTCTGAAGCCTTGGGTCAATCTGTGTTTGTTGAAAACAAGCCCAGTGCGGGCGGCATTGTGGCGGGTGAAATGGTGGCCCGTGCCGAACCCGATGGTCACACCATGCTCCTGATCTCCAGCGGCAGCGCGGTCAGTGCGGCCTTGTTCAAATCTCTCCCCTTTGACACGGTCAAGGACTTTACGCCGGTCTCCAAACTGGCCAGTTTTGATTTGGTGATCGCGGTGGCCGAGAGTGGACGTTTCAAAAATTTGTCTGAATTATTGGCCTACGCCCGCGCCAATCCAGGCAAGCTCAACATTGGAACACCCCAAATAGGCACCACCCAAAATCTGGCCGCCGAACTCTTTGTGAGCTCCGCCGGACTGACTGCGCAGATCGTGCCCTTCAATGGCACCCCACCCGTGATTACCGCCTTGCGAGGCGGAGAAATTGACGCGATGGTTGAAATTCTGGGACCCTTGATGCCTCAAATTCAATCCAAGGCGCTGCGTCCCGTGGCGCTGTTGAGTGAAAAGCGCTCGCCCGTGTTACCCGATGTGCCGGCCATCAAAGAGGCCGGGGGAAACCTTGCTCAATTCAATGTGAGCTCCTGGAACGGCTTGTCGGTGCCCGCAAAAACTCCGCGAGATGTCGTGCAACGCCTGAGCCGTGAATTGCAAGCCATTTTGGCCATGCCCGAGGTGAAAAAAAGATTATTGGAATTGAGTCTTGACGCCCAAGGCAGCACGCCCGAACAAGCCTCAGAGCTTCTGAGCCAGGATATTCGCCGTTGGACAGAAGTCATTGCCAAGTCGAAAATCGAAAAACATTGAAATGCAGGCAGGGTTTGAACACCTGCAAGGAAACAACATGCAAGACGTTTTGATTGTGGGCGGCGGGCCCAGCGGCCTGATGCTGGCCAATGAATTGGGGCTGCGCGGGGTTCCCGCTTTGCTGGTGGATGCCAAGGCTTCAACAGCCTTCAACCCTCAGGCCAACGCCACGCAAGCGCGGACCATGGAGCATTACCGAAGACTGGGTTTCGCCGACGAAATCAGGCGACTCGGTTTGCCCGAAGACCACCCCACAGACATCGCCTATTTCACGCGCTTGAGTACCTATGAGCTGGCCAGACTGAAACTGCCCACAGCGGCCCAAGCGGTCCAATCGATCAAGCAAATGGGTGGTTCTTGGAGTGCCGCTGAACTGCCCCATCGTATTTCACAAAAATATGTCGAGCCCGTACTGCGTCGACATGCTGAAAAGTGGCCCAGCAATGACATCCGATATGGCTGGAAGATGGAGCGCTTTATTGACCACGGAGACCACATTGAGGCTTGGATCGCACCCACGGACGGGTCGCAGGCAGCGCACCCCATCCGGTGCCGATATCTGATTGGTGCAGATGGGCCACGCAGCAAGATTCGCAGTCAGTTAGGCATTTCTTATGCGGGCCATTCTGGCGAAAAGCGTGGCTTCATGGGTGGACAAATGCTGGCGATTTACCTGAAAGCTCCCGCTTTCTACACCTGCATTCCCCATCCACGGGCTTGGATGTATGTGACCGTGAACGCCGAGCGCAGGGCGCTGATGGCAGCAGTGGATGGGCAGGGTGAATTTGCATTCCATGCTGCTTTACACGAAGATGAAACAGCAGAAGACTGGACGCACGAGCAAGCCCGGAAAATGGTATTCCAAGCCATTGGCCAGGAAGTACCTGTTGAGATTTTGTCTGTGCAAACGTGGTCAGCAGGTCATGCGCTGGTGGCCCAAAAGTTATCTCAGGGCCGCGTGTTTTTGATGGGCGATGCTGCGCACTTGTTCACACCCACGGGGGGGCTGGGCTACAACACGGCGATTGAAGACGCGGTCAATCTGGGATGGAAGCTGGCTGCCGTGCTTCAAGGGCAATCACCCGAAAGTCTGCTGCAGACTTACGCCACCGAGCGACACCCCTTGGCGCAACGTAACACGGGCTACGCGAGGCGTTTCGCTGACTCGGTCGGCTTGCTGCCTGCAGTACCTGAATTGGACGAGGACACCCCCCAAGGAAAAGCCGCGCGGGCGCATGCGGGCCAGCATCTGAATGCCCACGTCCGGTTGGAATTCAATATCCCTGGGGTGACATTCGGTGGCCGTTATGACGCATCAGAAATCATCGTTCGCGATGGCAGTACCCCCCCTAAGGACGACCCCAACATCTATACACCCACAGCCTGTCCAGGCGGCAGGCCACCGCACACCTGGCTGGGGGATGGTCGCTCTTTGTTTGACAGTTTTCATACCGGATGGACACTGCTGGTGCTCGGCCCCTTGGCACTTGACGTGCGCGCTTTTGAAAAAATAGCACAGGAAAATCACATGGATTTGAAAGCCGTGGTCCATGAAGATCCGGCCATACTGGCGCTCTATGAAGCTCCTTTGGCCTTGATACGGCCTGACCATATCGTGGCTTGGCGAGGGCACGATGTTTCTGACTGTGAAACCGTGATTCGAACGGTTTTAGGCTGGTCTGTACCTGTAGGAATTTAAGTTCGTTTCGTCAACGCTTTCAGGGGCATCTGATTCTTGCCTTGCGTCCGAGTGGCCGCATTATTTTGGAAATCGAGGCCGAGTCCGGTGTAAACCGTCTCAGCACCTCACCCTGGCATCAGTTTGTGGCAAGAAGAACTGGCACCCTTTGAGGGTTGTGTTTTCACAAGAATCGGAACGACTTCTGAATGAAGGTACTGCCCATCAAGGCCCGCATCGCACAGTACAAATACAGGTCATCAAACGATAAGCGCGGGTTTTTGTATATTTACAAAAGAAGTAATAACAGTAAATATAATGATTTTTAAGTGCTCTTTAAAATCATGGCCACTGCACAAACTTCAGCTGTCAAACTCAATGGTGCCGATGATTTTCCAGTAGTCGCTTACCTTGAAAAAGTGCTTCTCGACGCCGTCAAATTAAAAGCCTCTGACTTGCACTTTGAGCCTTTTGAACACCTCTACCGCGTCCGCATGCGTATCGACGGCGAGCTTCGAGAAGTTCCTGCACCCACTTGGGCCTTGAAAGACAAACTCGCCTCGCGCATCAAGGTCCTGTCAAAAATGGACATTGCCGAAAAAAGACTGCCGCAGGACGGTCGCATGAAACTCCCCCTGCCAAATGGCAGCGAACTTGACTTACGGGTCAGCACGCTACCGACTTTATTTGGTGAAAAGTTGGTGATCCGACTTTTGTCGCCAGAAGCCTCTGGTTTGAGTATTGACCAGCTGGGTTACGAAGTGGAAGAAAAAGAACGCCTTCTCGCCGCCATTCGCAGACCCCATGGCATGGTGCTGGTGACCGGGCCGACGGGGTCTGGTAAAACGCAATCGCTCTACGCTTGCTTGAACTTACTCAACACGCCAGAAATCAATATTGCCACCGTAGAGGATCCGTCCGAGATTCATTTACAAGGCGTCAATCAGGTCAATGTTCACGACAAAGCAGGACTGACTTTTGCCGTGGCCTTGCGGGCTTTTTTACGTCAAGACCCTGACATCTTGATGGTCGGCGAAGTCCGCGATCTTGAGACAGCGGATATCGCCATCAAGGCTGCGCAAACAGGGCACTTGGTGTTCTCAACTTTGCACACGAACGATGCACCAAGCACCCTGTCAAGGTTGCGCAACATGGGCATTGCACCTTACAACATCGTCTCCAGCATTGCCTTGATAACGGCCCAGCGTTTGGTGCGTCGTTTGTGTCCACATTGTAAAAAAGCAGAAACTGTAGACCTTCAAATTCTGCGCGATGCGGGACTGTCTGACCAGTATTTGCAAGCGCCTTATGACACGTACAAACCCATGGGATGCAAGCATTGCCATAAAGGGTTCTCCGGGAGAATCGGCATTTTTCAGGTCATGCCCATCAGCAATGACATGGCTGAATTGATTTTGCAAGAAGCCAGCGCACCGACCATTGCCCTTCAAGCTCAGCGGGAAGGCGTCCTCAGCCTGCGGCAATCGGGTCTGCGAAAAGTATTGCGAGGGATCACTTCGCTGGACGAGGTGATTGCCGCCACCAGTGATTCTCATTGACAGGTTGACACCATGGCCGCACCCACAAAGACGCCGATCCTCTTTGCCTGGTCCGGTCATGACCCGCAAAATCGCCCCGTTCAGGGTGAGGTTGCTGCACCCAACATCAGCATGGCACGCGCGATGTTGAACCACCAAGGCATTCGCTTAACGAATTTGCAAGTCCGTCGCAAAAAAAGAAAAGGGCGCATCAGCACCAAACAGTTGGCCCTGTTTACCCGCCAACTCGCCACCATGTTGCGCGCAGGTGTGCCTTTGCTGCAGTCCTTCGAATTGGTGATACGCAGCACCCCGAACCCCCATTTGGTGAGCTTGCTCAACCGACTGCATTCGGACATTGAAACAGGCACCGCTTTGAACACTGCCTTTCGCAAACACCCAGAACACTTTAGCCCTTTTTATTGCAGCCTGGTGGGTGCTGGCGAGATGGCTGGAATTTTGGACGACATGATGGACAAGTTAGCGCAAACATTAGAGAAGAATGAGGCCCTTCAATCCAAAGTCCGCTCGGCATTGATGTACCCTGTAGCGGTGGTGGTCGTGGCCGTGGCCGTGGTTTTGGTGATATTGATGGCAGTGGTACCGGTATTTCAAGATGTCTTCGCCTCATTTGGAGCCACCCTGCCGCTTCCAACGCAATGGGTCATTGCAGTCAGCCAGGGCTTAACGCGCAGCGCCTGGCTTGTGGCGCCGCTGTCCCTCATGGTGAGCTTTGCCTGGCGCAGGGGATGGATGAGCCACCCTTCTCATCAACAACGCATGGACCGATGGAAACTGCGTCTGCCCCTGATAGGTCCGATGATCCAGGCTGCGGTTGTTGCGCGGTGGACACAAACACTGTCGGCCCTGCTTTCAGCTGGCATACCATTGGTTGAGGCCCTTGGGCCGGTCGCCGCTGCCTGCGATCATTCGGTCTATGCAAATGCATCGGAGACAATGCGCGATCAGGTGGCACAAGGCAGCAGTCTGAACGAAACCATGGCCTTGACTGGCTTGTTTCCAAGTATGGTGGTTCAAATGTGTGCAATTGGTGAAGAAACGGGATCAATCGATAACATGTTGGCGCGCGCAGCTGCATTGCTGGAAAATGAAGTTCATGACCAACTGGCAGGTTTATCCAGCCTGCTTGAACCCGTCATCATTGTGGTTTTAGGCACTGTCGTGGGCGGTATTTTGGTGGCCCTTTATTTGCCCATTTTTAAATTAGGTCAAGTGTTTTGACAACAGAATTTTTGTACTCACTTCAACCCTATGCAGGCTTTTTGGGCGGCTTGATGGGCTTGCTCTTGGGCAGTTTTTTGAACGTCGTCATCCATCGAACCCCCCTCATACTTGAGCGCCAATGGCGAGCAGAGGCCTTGCCATCAAGCGCAGACGAATTGCCCACAAGTTTGACCCTCTTAATGCCGAGGTCGCATTGCCCGCATTGCTTGCACACTTTGTTGTGGTGGGAAAACATTCCCGTTTTAAGTTACCTGATGCTTCAAGGTCGTTGTAGCGCCTGCCGCGCTCTTATAGGTTGGCGCTACCCTGCCGTTGAGCTGCTCACCGCTGCCATGCTTGCTTGGTGTTTTGACCATTGGGGCCTGGGTTGGCAAGCCCTTGTTTGGAGCGGGTTTGTTTGTACTTTAGTGGCTTTGGCGTGCATTGATTGGGACACCACTTTGCTGCCCGACCACATGACACAATCTTTGACATGGGCCGGACTGATTGTCGCCGCGCTGGGACTTTCCAACACAAGCCTGACCGACGCTCTGTGGGGAGCAGTGGCAGCTTATGTCTCATTGTGGATCGTCTACTGGCTGTTCAAGCTGTGCACCGGTAAAGAAGGCATGGGGTATGGGGATTTCAAATTGTTTGCTGCGCTTGGCGCTTGGTTTGGCTGGCCTGCGTTAATTCCCCTGATCTTGCTGGCTTCGCTGGCAGGTATTGGTGTTGGCTTGGTTTTGAGACACCAACAAAAATTACGCGAAAATCAACACATTCCATTTGGCCCTTTCCTCGCCATGGCAGCTTGGCTCTATATGATTTGGGGCCATCTGGACGTCTTCAACTGGATGACTTGAAACCATGATTCTGATTCACCACATTGGCCTGACAGGCGGCATAGGAAGCGGTAAAAGCACGGTTGCGGGGCTTTTGGCTGACCGGGGGGCTGCCGTGATTGATGCAGACGCTATCTCCAGAAGTTTGACAGCCCCCGGCGGGCGGGCCATTGCGTCCATTGCCGAATGCTTTGGGACGAGCATGTTAACGGCAGAAGGTGCGATGGACCGCGCAGCCATGCGGTCCCATGTCTTTGCGAACCCGACTTCGAAACGACTTTTGGAGGGCATCATTCATCCCTTGGTCGGGCAAATCACGCAAGAGCAAACCCAACACGCCATCGCGAGGGGCAAAACTTGTTTGGTATTTGATGTGCCCTTGCTTGTGGAATCCGGAGCGCGCTGGCGTCAAAAGGTTCACCACGTGGTGGTTGTGGACTGTACACAAGCGAGCCAAATCCAAAGGGTCATTCAAAGAAGCCAATTGACCGAGGACGAGGTGCGCAACATCATCGCCCAACAAGCGAGTTCATCGCAAAGGTTAGCCTGCGCTGACAGCGTAATTTATAACCAAGGTATTGATCTTGAAGGATTAAAGAGAGAAGTCGGCATTTGGGCAAGCCGCTTCGGGCTATGATGTCGTTTCTGAAAGACGCAGCGTGATTCTCTACGAATATCCCTTTAACGAGCGCATCCGCACTTATCTTCGCCTCCAACAGCTTTTTAGCCGCTTGGGGAAGTTGATTCCGCGTGAATCTGCGATCGACCACCACTTTGCATTGATCACCTTGTTCGAGATACTCGAGGTGTCATCAAGGCCTGAATTAAAGTCAGACGTGCTCAAAGACTTGGAGCGCCAAAAGCAGGCCATGAATGGCTACAGGGGTAACCCCGCGATCTCAGAAAATGCCCTGGACATGGTCATTTCACAACTCGAGCAAAACTTTGAATCCTTGAACGCACTGACTGGAAAAATTGGCAGCAAATTAAATGAAAGTGATTTCCTGAACAGTCTGAAAAGTCGCATGGTCATTCCGGGTGGGACTTGTGAATTCGACTTGCCGGCCTACCATGCTTGGCAGCACCTTGGTGTTGAAAAACGCCAAGCCGATCTCCACCACTGGTCGGCATGCTTTATTCCCGTTGCACAGTCGATCCAAATGCTGCTCAAAATGCTCCGCGACTCAGGGGCAGCGCAAAAGGTCATGGCGACATCGGGCCAACTTCAACAAAATTTGCCACAAGGCCGAACCTTCCAATTACTTCGCTTGCGTATTGATCCGGCTTTGAGTCTGGTCCCCGAAATCAGTTGCAACCGCTTGCTGGTCGTTATTCGCCTGATGCAACAACAAGAAGATGGCCGCTTGATTGCGAGTACCGGAGACACTGCGTTCGAAATGACCTTGTGCGCATGAGTCTGAGCGCGAACAAACCCCGTCTCGTCCCTTGCCCCACCTGTGCAGGTGACAGTGTTTTCAATTCGACCAACATCTACCGGCCTTTTTGCAGCGCACGCTGCAAAGGTATTGATTTGGGGGCTTGGGCAAGCGAGAGTTTCCGCGTCCCAGAAGTTACGCCTCCGGACAGCGATGTTTTTGGTGAGCCCAAACTTATTCAGTGAGCCCTTGGCAATCGGTAAAAAGTCGCACCATCTGGTCATGCTGCATGGGTTTGTCCTGAGAACCCTTGTTCTTGCGCCAGCCAAGTCAAAACTGGCACTGTTCCAGGTAACACGGGCATCACTTCTACCGGCAGTGATTGCCATTCATGACTTTGCTGTTCACGCATTTGCAGCATGCCTTGCCACACGTGAACTTTACAAAAATTCAAACGCACCAAGGCATGTGGATAATCTACCAATTGCTGCTTCCAGGGGATGACATCACTGACCTGCAATGAAATACCCAACTCTTCGGAAAGTTCCCGCACCAGTGCTTGTTGAACAGATTCGCCGGATTCAAGCTTGCCACCGGGGAACTCCCAATAACCCGCATAAACCTTACCCTTCGGGCGAGTGGTTAAGAGAAATCGACCATCAGAACGGACCAAAATTCCCACAGCCACGTCGAGCGGTTGGCGGTCAAAACCACCCTCACGCGCCAAGGCTCCGTCGGCTACCAGCAGCGGCTCACTCATGCCCTTGCAGCTTGTTGCCCCATGAAATCACGGGCAAATTGATAAGCCACCCGTCCGCTGCGAGAACCGCGCTCTAAAGCCCAGACCAAGGCCTCTGGCCGAGCCGAGTCAATGACCGATGGGCTGGCGCCCAATGAAGCCATCCACTGCGCCACGATGGTCAGATATTCGTCTTGTGAGAAAGGGTAAAAACTGACCCACAAACCAAAACGCTCAGACAGAGAAATTTTCTCTTCGATAACTTCACCCGGATGCACTTCGCCATCGTCCGTGTGGGTATAGGACAGGTTGTCCTTCATGTATTCGGGGAGTAAATGCCGACGATTGCTGGTCGCGTAGATCAACACATTCGGGGTTGATGCAGCCACGGAACCGTCGAGTATGGACTTGAGCGCTTTGTAACCGGGTTCGCCATCCTCAAAGCTCAAGTCATCACAAAAAATCATGAACTTTTCAGGGCGCCCTGCAACGACATCGACGATGTCCGGCAAATCGACCAAATCGGATTTATCGACTTCGATCAGACGTAAACCCTGCGCAGAATACGCGTTCAAACACGCTTTGATTAAAGAAGACTTGCCCGTACCACGTGCCCCCGTCAGCAACACATTGTTTGCAGGCAAACCACGCACAAATTGTTCTGTGTTGCGCTGCATTTTTTCTTTTTGGCCATCAATTTCTTGCAAGTCAGCCAAGCCCATGTCGGAAACATGCCGAACGGGCTCCAAGACGCCGTGACCAGTTGATCTTTTGCGGTACCGCCAAGCAATGGCGAGCGTCCAATCCGGCGCTGACAAGGCCTGGGGTAAAGCAGCCTCGATACGGTCCATCAACTGGGCTGCCCTAGCGACCAACTGTTCCAAGGGGTGGCTCATGATCTGTAATCCGCGTTGATGGAAACATAATCATGACTCAGGTCGCAGGTCCAGACCGTGTCAGTGCACGAGCCGCGGCCCAGGAGGACACGCACCAAAATTTCACTTTTTTTCATAACTCTCTGTCCGTCTTCTTCTTTGTACGAGGGATGACGCCCGCCTTGAATTGCAACCTGCACGTCATCGAGAAACAAGTCGATACCGGTGGGGTCAAGGTCCTCAATACCGGCATAGCCCACGGCTGCGAGAATGCGTCCCAGGTTGGGGTCACTGGCAAAGAAAGCCGTTTTCACCAAAGGCGAATGCGCTATGGCATAAGCCACCTTTCGGCACTCTTCGGTGGTTTTTCCACCGTCAACCTGAATCGTGATGAATTTGGTGGCACCCTCTCCATCGCGAACAATGGCCTGCGCCAACTGCCGTGACACTGTCAACATGGCAGCCTTCACCGCCAAGCCCTCAGGACTGGACAAAGAGGTAATGAGGGGGGTCGCAGCCTTGTGGGTCACCATCACAAGGAATGAATCGTTGGTCGAGGTATCCCCATCAATCGTAATTCGGTTAAAAGACGCTTCCGCCAATTCGGCGGTCAAGGATTGCAATAATTCGGGGGCGATATGCGCATCAGTCGCCACAAAGCCCAACATCGTGGCCATGTTCGGACGAATCATGCCTGCGCCTTTGCTGATACCCGTGACAGTGACCGGAACACCTGCAATATCAACTCGCGTACTGAAGGCCTTGGGCAAGGTATCTGTCGTCATGATGCCTTCGGCAGCCTGTGCCCAATGCGTGTCGTTTGCATCAGCCAATGCTTTGGGCAAACCCGCCACAATCCGGTCCACTGGCAAGGGCTCCATGATGACACCGGTAGAAAATGGCAGGACTTGCGAAGGCTGCAACTTCAACAGCAAAGCCATTGCCTCGCAGGTCGCCCGCGCATCAACCAAGCCCTGGGCTCCCGTTCCTGCATTGGCATTTCCCGTGTTGATGACCATGGCTCGAATGCCATCACCCGCAGCCAAATGCTCTCTGCAAACTTGCACAGGCGCAGCGCAGAATCGGTTGCGCGTGAAAACGCCAGCAACTGAAGTGCCTTCGTCCAACAAAAGGACCGTCAAATCTTTGCGATTGACTTTGCGAATGCCCGCCTGCGCAACGCCCAAACGGACACCGGCAACGGGCAAGAGATCTGCCGGCTCAGGCGGCAACAAGTTCACAGGCATGACACACTTTCTTTCGAGACCTTAGGCCAACTTTCCGTGGCAGTGCTTGTATTTTTTACCACTACCGCAAGGGCAAGGTTCGTTACGTCCGACCACCCTATTTTGATGCAATACGGGCTCTGAAGCCATGGTCTGTGGTACCCCGGATTCATCGGGTGCCGTGTAGGTGACATTGCTGATGGCTTCAGCCTGTGAACCCAGTGCCTGAGCCGCTAATTCAGCTTCCTCGGGCGACTGAATTTTCACGTTCATGATCACTTTCGTGACTTCATTTTTAACCGAGTCCAGCAACTGACCAAAAAGCTCAAACGCTTCTCGTTTGTATTCCTGTTTGGGCTGTTTCTGGGCATATCCGCGCAAGTGAATGCCTTGACGCAAATAGTCCAATGCACTGAGGTGCTCCCGCCAATGGGTGTCAATGCTTTGGAGCAACACTACACGCTCAAATGGCAAGAAATTTTCTGCGCCAATCGCCTCCAACTTGACCTCAAAACTGGCGTGCGCTGCAGCAATGACGGTCTCCAGTATGTCCAGATCCGTGATCGCAGAGGCCACTTTCACCTGCTCACGCAAGGGCAAATCAATCTGCCATTCATCGGCAAGCACACGCTCCAAAGCAAGCAAGTCCCACTGCTCTTCTACCGACTCCTCAGGCACATATTGACGAACCAAATCCGTGAAGCTACCTTCACGCAGGCCCGCAATTTGTGCATTCAAATCTTGCGCATCCAAAATGTCATTGCGTTGCTGGTAGATGACTTTTCGCTGGTCATTGGAAACATCGTCATACTCCAGCAATTGTTTGCGGATGTCAAAGTTGCGAGCCTCTACTTTGCGCTGCGCGCTTTCAATGCTGCGGGTCACCATGCCGGCCTCAATGGCCTCACCTTCAGGCATCTTCAAACGGTCCATGATGGCACGCACGCGGTCACCCGCGAAAATACGCATCAGCGAATCGTCCAGGCTCAAATAGAAACGCGATGATCCTGGGTCACCTTGCCGACCTGAACGCCCACGCAATTGGTTGTCAATCCGCCGTGACTCGTGCCGCTCGGTCGCAATGATGCGCAAACCACCCAAAGACTTGACTTTTTCATGCTCGATCAACCACGCGGCACGCAACTGAACAATTTGCTGTTCTTGTTCTGCAACATTCAAAGCTTCATCCGTCTCCACTGCTTGAATCGATTTTTCGATGTTGCCACCCAAAACAATATCTGTCCCCCGGCCGGCCATGTTGGTGGCGATGGTGATCATGCCGGGACGACCCGCTTGCGCCACGATATCCGCTTCGCGGGCATGCTGCTTGGCGTTCAGAACTTGGTGCGGCAGCTTCGCTTTTTCAAGCAAGTCTGCAATGAGTTCTGAGTTTTCAATCGACGTGGTCCCCACCAGTACCGGTTGACCACGGTCATGACATTCTCGTATGTCGGCAATTGCAGCATCGTATTTTTCCTTGGCTGTTTTGTAGACCCGATCCAACTGATCTTGCCGCTGACTCTTGCGGTTGGGTGGAACAACGATGGTTTCAAGGCCATAGATTTCCTGAAACTCATAGGCTTCGGTATCGGCCGTCCCCGTCATACCCCCTAACTTTCCATACAAACGGAAATAGTTCTGAAACGTGATGGATGCCATGGTCTGATTTTCAGCCTGGATGCTCACACCCTCTTTGGCCTCGACAGCCTGGTGAAGTCCATCGCTCCAACGGCGACCGCTCATCAATCGTCCAGTGAACTCATCCACAATGATGATCTCACCCTCTTGAACCACGTAATGCTGATCTCTGTGGTAGAGGTGATTGGCACGCAATGCAGCCATTAAATGGTGCATCAAGCTGATGTTGGCAGGATCGTAAAGGCTGGCATTTTCCGGAATAAGGCCCATGCTTGAAAGAATTTTTTCGGCATTTTCATGACCATCTTCCGTCAAATAAATCTGATGAGACTTTTCATCAACAGTGAAGTCACCGGGCGTAATGATGCCTTCACCCGTTCGCGGATCAGCTTCTCCTTCTTGGCGCGTGAGGGATGGGACCACTTGGTTCATGGCCAGGTATTGGGCAGTATGGTCCTCAGCCTGCCCGCTGATGATCAAAGGGGTGCGTGCTTCGTCGATCAGGATCGAATCCACCTCGTCCACAATGGCGTAGTTCAATCCACGCTGAACACGGTCAGCAGTTTCATACACCATGTTGTCACGCAGGTAATCAAAACCGTATTCATTGTTAGTGCCGTACGTGATATCCGAACGGTAAGCGGCCTGCTTTTCTTCTCGGGGCAACTGAGGCAAATTGATGCCTACAGACAAGCCCAAAAAGTTATACAGGCGGGCCATCCACTGGGCATCACGATTGGCCAGGTAATCGTTGACGGTGACAACGTGAACACCCTTGTCAGTTAAGGAATTGAGGTAGACCGGCAGTGTGGCTGTCAGCGTTTTACCTTCGCCCGTGCCCATTTCGGCAATTTTTCCATTGTGCAAGGCAATACCACCAACCATTTGCACGTCAAAGTGACGCATCTTCATAGCCCGTTTGGAGCCTTCACGCACCACAGCGAAGGCTTCCGGCAAGATCGCGTCCAGCGTTTCTCCGGCGGCCACTCGGTCTTTGAATTCTTGGGTTTTGGCTCGCAGTTGCTCGTCGCTCAATCCTTCGAAGCTGGGCTCGAGGGCATTGATACGTTCGACCGTCTTGCGGTATTGTTTGATCAGGCGGTCATTGCGACTGCCGAAAATTTTGGTGAGGAAATTGGTAGCCATGTCTGCACGATCTGAACAAACCCAAGGGCATGCTGAAAGACCGGAAATCCTGTCTGTTGGGTGTGACTTAAGTTACGGATGACAGTCGCCAAATACAAGAGCCTCGAATAAATCAAAAACACCTGCGCAAAGAACACCATCAAACCACTGCATTTTACCCTCACGCTAGGCGCCGTATCGCTGATAATCCGGATAAACCCCAGCACGCAGCCAATGAGAAGACACAACCAAGCCCAATCATTGCTGCAAGCAGCGCAAGACTCTCCGACACTGGCGCAATTAACTTCACTGATGCAGGAATCGAGGCGAAGGTTGCGATCGCTCGAATCCCTGCTACCTCCCAATTTGCGCTCAGCGCTTCAAGCAGGCCCCATTGAAGGGACTGATTGGTGTATCCTGGTCAGTAGCAATGCAGCGGCAGCCAAACTGCGGCAAATGTTACCAGCAATGCAAGCGCATTTGCAAAGCAAAGGGCACGAAGTTCAAACGATTCGGCTGAAAGTTTTATCGCTGTAACCGCTATTTAGAAGTTGCAGCGTTTCGAGCGCCCATAAAAAAATCCTGCATCATTTGCATGTGCAGGATTGAAAAACCCAAAGAGTTTGTTGATTTGGTGCCGCTTGTCGGATTCGAACTGACGACCTACCGCTTACAAGGCGGGTGCTCTACCAACTGAGCTAAAGCGGCAACGGACTGTATTCTAACTGTAAGCAGAGGGCATTCAGGCCCAAAAAAGAATTATTTGATGCGCGTCAGTGTGGGGCGTGGTGCAGAATTTGTTGCCAGTGAAACATCGGTTTCATCTGCTTTGCCGGCAACGGGAACTGCTGCCAGACCTGCAGTGGGCGTCTCAACGGTTTTCACCGCTTCAACCTGCTTCACCGCACGTTCTGCACGATTAACTGGGAAGGACATGCCCTGCCCGTTTTCTCGAGCATAAATCGCCATGACACGGCTCAAGGGGACCATGATGTCACAGGGTTTTCCACCAAAGCGTGCTTTGAATTCAATGAACTCATTGCCCAACTTCAACGAACTCGTGGCATCAAAACTCACATTCAAAACAATCTCACCATCTTTCACATACTCGCGCGGTACTTGAACAGATTCGTCTACCTTCACCGCCACGTAAGGCGTGAATCCATTGTCTGTGCACCACTCATACAAAGCCCTCACCAAATAAGGGCGAGTAGAAAGGGATTCTTCAGGGTTCATGAACACCTCAAAAGTCTTCTGGTAGGTGTTGTGATTACTTGCGCATGACCTTCTCGGAAGGCGTCAATGCTTCGATATAGGCTGGACGAGAAAAAATACGCTCTGCATACTTGAGCAAAGGAGCCGCATTTTTGCTTAAATCGATGCCGTAATAGTCCAAGCGCCAAAGCAAAGGGGCAATCGCCACGTCAAGCATCGAAAAATTATCACCCAGCATGAACTTGTTCTTCAAAAACACGGGTGCCAATTGCGTCAAGCGATCGCGAATGTGGGCGCGTGCTTTTTCCAGCGCTTTGTCATTGCCCTTGAGCGCACGGTTCTCCAAAGTCACCACATGCACAAACAGTTCTTTCTCAAAATTGAGCAAAAATAAGCGCACACGAGCTCGGTCCACTGGATCGCCGGGCATCAATTGCGGATGCGGAAAACGCTCGTCGATGTACTCGTTGATGATGTTGGACTCATACAGAATCAGATCCCGTTCGACCAATATGGGAACTTGTCCATACGGATTCATCACATTGATATCTTCCGGCTTGTTGTAAAGATCAACGTCACGGATTTCAAAATCCATGCCCTTTTCAAATAAAACAAAACGGCAACGGTGAGAAAAAGGACAGGTTGTTCCTGAATAAAGCACCATCATGGTGAAGACTCCTAAAATCAAAAAAGAGTGGGAAGCCGATTGTCAGGCTTACCCACTCCATACTGCCCGAACTGAACAGCCGGGCATCGAAGGTTTACTTGATGTCTTTCCAGTAGGCCACATTCAATCGCCAAGCAATGAATGTGAAGAAAGTCAAGAAGATCAAAACCCACACACCAATACGCACGCGGATATTTTGTGAAGGTTCTGCCATCCACTGCAAATAGTTGACCAAGTCACCAACCGCATGATCGTACTGCAAAGGCGTCAATGAACCCGGCTTGGTTTGTTCCCAAGCTTTGAACACATTCACCTCATGTCCATGTTCTTGAACGGTGTCATAAACAGGGCGACGCTCTCCTTGCAGTTCCCACAGCACATTGGGCATGCCGACGTTGGGAAAAGCGAGGTTGTTCCATCCAGTTGGTTTGGTTTCGTCGCGGTAGTAAGTGCGCAAGTAGGTGTACAAATAATCCGCACCAGTGCCGCCATGACCGGAGCGAGAACGCGCTATCAAAGTCAGGTCGGGTGGATTTGCGCCGAACCAAAGCGCAGCTTGCTTGGGATCGATAGCCGAACGCATGGTGTCACCGACCTTGTCGGTCGTGAACAACAAGTTGTCCTTGATTTGCTGTTCAGTCAATCCGATGTCTTTCAATCGGTTGAAACGCATGAATGATGCAGAGTGACAGTTCAGACAGTAATTGACAAACAACTTGGCGCCGTTTTGCAAAGAAGCCAGATCGTTTGTTTTGACTGGTGCTTTGTCCCAGGTAATACCGTCTGAAGACGCCTGAACACCACCGATCAGGCTCAATGCCAAAGCCAATCCAGCGGTCAGTTTTTGAATCATTTTCATTTTCGAGTCTCTCCAGGGCTTAGTGCGCAACGAAAGTCACACGGTCTGGTACTTGTTTGGGCGTGCCCAACTGGCTCCACCAAGGCATGAGCAAGAAGAAACCAAAATAAAACAGAGAGCCAATTTGTGACACGCGCTCACCAATCAGCGAGGGAGGCTGAACACCCAAGTAACCCAGGATCAAGAAGTTAATCACGAACACGCCGTACATGTATTTGTGCCAGTCAGGACGGTAACGAATCGACTTGACTGGGCTGTTGTCCAACCAAGGCAAGAAGAACAAAATCACAACAGCGCCACCCATGACGACCACGCCCCAGAATTTGGCATCAATCGACAGCATGAGCAAGGACAGGACCACTGCGCCACCGACCACAATGCCTTTGAGCAAGGATGGCAATTTGCCCTTGAGTACCGCTAATGCCGCACCGCCGACCACACAAGCGATCAAGGCGTACATCATCTCGCTGGTGATGGCACGCAACATCGAATAGAAGGGGGTGAAATACCAAACAGGCGCGATGTGCAATGGCGTCTTCAAAGGATCGGCTGGAATGAAGTTGTTGTATTCCAAGAAGTAGCCACCCAACTCCGGCGCAAAAAACACAATGGCGGAGAAAACCATCAGGAACAAGCTGACAGAGTAAATGTCGTGCACCGTGTAGTAGGGATGGAAAGGAATGCCGTCAAGCGGATGCCCGTTGGCATCTTTGGGGGCGTTCGGGCCCTTGATTTCCACCCCATCAGGGTTGTTGGAGCCCACTTCGTGCAAAGCAATAATGTGCGCCACCACCAAGCCTAAAAGAACCAATGGCACGGCGATCACATGGAAACTGAAGAAACGGTTCAGGGTGGCATCACCCACCACAAAATCACCACGGATAAGCAAAGCCAAATCGGGGCCAATCAAAGGAATGGCCGAGAACAAATTCACGATCACCTGAGCACCCCAATACGACATTTGGCCCCATGGCAGCAAATAGCCCATGAAGGCTTCAGCCATAAGGCACAGGAAAATCGCACAACCAAATACCCAGACCAGCTCGCGCGGCTTGCGGTAGCTGCCGTAAATCAGGCCGCGGAACATATGCAGATAGACCACTACAAAAAACGCAGATGCGCCGGTGGAGTGCATGTAGCGGATTAACCAGCCCCAAGGAACATCGCGCATGATGTACTCGACAGAAGCAAACGCCACAGCAGGGGCACCGATGATACCGCCCACAGGGTTGGCATCTGGCTTGTAGTGCATCACCAAAAAGATACCCGTCACGATTTGAATCACCAGAACCAGTAAAGACAAAGCACCGAAAACGTACCAGATGTTTAAGTTTTTGGAAGCGTAGTACTCGCTCATGTGGGCTTTGAACAGCTCGGTTGCTGGAAAGCGGTTGTCTACCCAGTTCATGAACTTGGCGCCAACAGGAGCGTTAGGAGAGATTTCTTTGAATTCAGCCATGGTGTCTTGCCTTAAGCCTTCTTGTCTTCACCGACCAACAGTTTGGTCTCTGAGAGGTACATATGGGGGGGCACTTCCAGATTGTCCGGAGCGGGTTTATTTTTGAATACGCGACCGGCCAGATCAAAAGTCGAGCCGTGGCAAGCGCAGAGAAATCCACCTTGCCAATCATCAGGCAGTGAAGGCTGTGGGCCTGCACTGAGCCTGTCACCGGGAGAGCAACCCAAGTGGGTACAAATGCCTACAGCCACCATGAATTCCGGCTTAATGGATCGATGTCCATTCTTGGCGTAATCAGGCGTAGGATAGGCGCTACGAGCTGATTGAGGATCAGCCAACTGAGCATCTGACTTTTTCAAAGCTTCGACTTGCTCGGTCGTTCGGCGGATGATCCAAACGGGCTTACCTCGCCACTCCACTGTCTTTTTTTCTCCGGGTTTGATGTCCGAAATATCGACCTCCACCGCCGCGCCTGCAGCTTTCGCCCGCTCGGAAGGTTGAAAGCTGCTGATGAAGGGGGTGGCGACAAATCCGGCGCCTACTGCGCCTGCACCAACGGAGGCAATCAGCCAAGTCCGCTTGCTGCTGTCGACTGGGGTGTCACTCATGGGAATCCTCTGGCAAGTCTGTGTAAGGGTTAACCTTGGATTGTAGCTGAGTGAAACTTGCCTTAGAGAGACCTTACCCGCAAAAGAAAATAGTGGCTTGACAGTTACATTGTATTTTTTTAACTATTTAAGGCTCACTTATGTCAGCTGCGAAAGAGTTTAAAAAGTTTGCAATAAAGGGCAATGTGATCGAATTGGCAGTCGGCGTCATCATTGGCGGCGCCTTCGGCAAGTTTGTAGATTGGATTGTGGCCGACCTGGTCATGCCCTTGGTGAGTCGTGTGTTTGGTGGGCTCGATTTTTCCAATTACTACCTGGCCTTGTCGGGTCACACTGCAGGACTGTCGCTGGTTGAAGCCAAAAAACTGGGCGCTGTATTTGCCTATGGCAACTTTGCCACCGTGGCCATCAATTGCGTGATTCTGGCGTTCATCGTCTTCATGATGGTCAAACAGATGAATCGCATGCGCCGCGAAAATAAACCCAGGTGCAAGCATCTGCTGCTACGCCTGAAGACGAGTTACTGCTGCGCGAGATTCGCGACAGCCTGCGAAAGTAATTAGCACGCGCGGTGCGCCACCAGCGCACGCGCCATACGGATCGCTTCCAACATGCTGGAGGCATCTGCGATCCCTTGACCTGCGATGTCAAACGCAGTCCCATGGTCCGGACTGGTGCGCACCAGGGGCAGACCCAAGGTCACATTAACCCCATGTTCAACACCCCTGTATTTCACAGGAATTAAGCCTTGGTCATGGTACATGGCAATCACAACATCAAACTCGCCTTCATGCGCCGAAGTACGTCTGGCGCGCATGAAGACCGTGTCCGGGGCCATGGGGCCCTGAACATTCACACCTTGCGCACGAGCTAAAGCCACCGCGGGTGAAATGATGTCGATCTCCTCACGCCCGAACAAACCCCCTTCACCTGCATGAGGGTTTAAGCCTGCCACCGCAATACGCGGCGGACGCCCGAGAGTGGCCAGCAAAGCTTCATGGGTAATGACAATGGTCTCCATTACATTCGGCAAAGTCACAGCCTCAATGGCCTGCCTCAAGGACACATGAATACTGACCAAGACGGTGCGCAATTCTTGGTTTGCCAACATCATTCGCACAGGAACTTCAGCTACAGGCTTTTGAATGAATTCGGCCGCCTCTGCCTGCAACAACTCTGTATGGCCAGGGTAGCGATCGTAAGGCGGGCCTGCTGCAGACAAGGCTTCTTTATGCAAAGGCGCGGTCACAACGGCACTGACCTCCGCTTTCAAAGCTGCACGCACAGCCCACAATACGCAGTCTCCAGCCGCTTTGCCCGCTTCAGCGCACATCTGCCCCCAAGGCAATACCGACATGGCTGGGATAACCTGCAGCACAGGAATGCAGCGCGGAGGAACCGATAAGGCCTCGGCTGCATTTTCGAGTTCTATCACCGGCCACCGCGATGCCACATTGAGGGCATGAACTGTTCGCCGCATCACCCCGACATCGCCGACCACAAAAGCACCCCTCGTCGCCTGAGGATCTTGCGCAAAAGCTTTGACAATGATTTCAGGGCCAATACCGCAAGGGTCGCCCATGGTGATGGCCAAAGCTTGGCGATCAGGTGAAAGCGGGGTTGTGACTGTCATGAGCGGTCAGGCAGGATTGTCTATATCAATGAATTGATGCGCCAACCCGAAGCTTTGCGCCACGTGTGAGGCCGCAGCCTGCGCCCCATAACGCTCGCTTGCATGGTGTCCGCAAGCGAGGAAGGCCACCCCCATTTCGTGAGCGTAATGCATTTGAGGCTCTGAAATTTCACCTGTTAAGAATACGTCTGCGCCAGCGGCAATGGCCTCTTCAAAATAGCCCTGCGCACCGCCAGTACACCAAGCCAAACGTTTAAGCTCACGTCCGACAGGGTCAATGCAAGTCACTCGCCGTCCTAAAGTGAGGGCCACATGATCAGCCAGCTTCTGCGCATTCTCAAAGACCAGCGGCCCTGAGTGACCCAGGCAAGCCAGATTGTGTTCACCAAACCAGTCCGTAATTTCAAAACCCAATACCTGCCCCAATTGCGCGTTGTTTCCCAGCGTCGGATGGGCGTCAAGTGGCAAATGGTAAGCCCAGAGATTGATGTCATGCG
>Ga0164294_10000430_pt1 | contig 40047 bp, 42 predicted proteins | sample GEODES005metaG_FD_111479 | JGI IMG/M metagenome (GOLD analysis project Ga0164294, IMG submission 111479) | Oligotrophic lake water microbial communities from Sparkling Lake, Wisconsin, USA - GEODES005 metaG | ecosystem: Environmental > Aquatic > Freshwater > Lake | place: USA: Sparkling Lake... | reverse complement strand
TTTGGCCCCAACAGCATCGGCACGGTGATCGCCATGATGATGATCATGCTGGCCAGGTGGATCTGCACCAGCAGCGGCAGGCCCGGAAACTGGCTGGCACCGCGCACCACGGCCACCAGCACCACGGCCAGCAGTGCCGCGGTGGCAATGGCCAGATTGCGGTTGGACAAGACAGACGCCATCACACCCGCCCGATCAGAAGCCCCGGTGTTGCTGCGCAACCGTGGCGGCGCAAGCTGTTTTACGCTGCGGCCAAATTGCGATATGGCCCGCGCGATGAACAACGATGCCTTCCCGACCAACGACGACAGCAGCGACAACGGGGCGCTGCCTGCGGACGTGATGCCCATCCCCGGTCCGTCCGATCCGATGGTGCTGCCACGCAAGGCCGTGGCCCGTGCCGATGGCAAGCGGGCACTGATCGGCCTGTCGAAAGATCAACTGCGCGCCGCGCTGGTCGAGATTGGCTTGCCGGCCAAGCAAGTGAACATGCGCGCCAGCCAGGTGTGGCACTGGCTTTATCATCGCGGTGTCACCGAAGTTTCGGCGATGGCCAACATCGCCAAGGACACGCGCGCGCTGCTGGATGACCATTTCGTCGTCGGCCGCCCGGAAGTGGTGACGGCGCAAGTATCGAGCGACGGCACCCGCAAATGGCTGCTGCGCTTCGGCGACGGCGAGGAAGCCGAATGCGTGTTCATTCCCGATGCCTGGCGCGGCACGCTGTGCGTGTCTTCGCAGGTCGGCTGCACATTGAATTGCCGGTTCTGCCACACCGGCACGATGAAGCTGGTGCGCAACCTCACCGCCGCCGAAATCGTGGGCCAGGTCATGCTGGCGCGCGATGCGCTGGGCGAATGGCCGGGCGCGACGCCTGTGCCGATCACAAGGCCGACCACCAGCGATGCCGCCGATGATATGGATGAGGATGACGTGCCGTGGGTGCCCGGCCCGCACAATGCGGGCAGCAACTACACGTCCGAAGGCCGCATGCTCACCAACATCGTGATGATGGGCATGGGCGAGCCGCTGTATAATTTCGACAATGTCCGCGATGCGTTGCAGATCGTCATGGATGGTGACGGCCTGGGGCTTTCGAAGCGCCGCATCACGCTGTCCACCAGCGGCGTGGTGCCAATGATGGCGCGGGCCGGCAAGGAGATCGGCGTCAATCTCGCCGTGTCGCTGCACGCCGTCACCAAGGAGATCCGCGACGAGATCGTGCCAATCAACAAGAAATACGGCATCGAGCATTTGCTGCAGGCCTGCGCCGATTATCCCGGCGTCAACAACGCGCGGCGCATCACCTTTGAATATGTGATGCTGTCCGGCAAGAACGACAGCGACGAGGATGCGCATGAACTGGTGCGGCTGATCCGCAAGTATCGCCTGCCGGCCAAGGTGAACCTGATCCCGTTCAACCCGTGGCCGGGCAGCATCTATGAATGTTCGTCGCAGGAGCGCATCCGCGCCTTTTCCGATATCATCTTCAAGGCCGGCATCTCCGCCCCGGTGCGCACGCCGCGCGGGCGGGACATCATGGCAGCGTGTGGCCAGCTGAAATCGGCGTCGGAAAAAATCAGCCGGGCGGAACTGGACAAGCGCGCGGCGGAGAAGGAACTGGGCTGGGTGGATTAAGGCGCCCCGCCCGGCAGGCCTTTCTCCACACCACGCATATAATCCCGGCTGAGTGGCAGCGCATCCCGGCGCTTGGTCATCTGCACTTGCACGTTCATGTGGCCGTCATTGGTAAAGGCGCACCACGCCGCCGCCAGGTAGAACATCCACATGCGATAGAAGCGGGCGTCGTACAGGGCCGTGATCGCATCCTCCTGTACGGCGCAGCGGTCATACCAGGCCTTCAGCGTGTGGGCATAATGCAAGCGCAGCACTTCAATATCGGTGATCCACAGCCAGGCCCGCTCCACCGCCGGCACGATCTGCGACAAGGCCGGGGCATAGCCGCCGGGGAAGATATATTTCGCCGTCCATGGATCGGTGGCGCCCGGCCCGTCGGCACGGGCGATGCTGTGCAGCAACGCCACGCCGTCGGTGGCCAGCAGGCGCTCTACGGTATCGAAGAACGGTTGATAATGCGGCAGGCCGACATGTTCGAACATGCCGACCGAAACGATGCGATCAAACTGCCCGGTCATCTGGCGATAGTCGATCAATTGGTAATCAACGCCGGTCAGCCCCTGCCGCACGGCTTCGGCGCGGGCATATTTCAACTGTTCTTCCGAAAGGGTGATGCCTGTCACATGGGCACCCGAAACCTTGTGCAGGTAGCGCGCCAGCCCGCCCCAGCCGCAGCCGATATCGAGCACTTGGCTCCCCGGTTTCAGATCAAGCTTGGCGGCAATATACGCCAGCTTGGCCTCCTGCGCCGCTTCCAGCGAGGTGATGCCCGGCGCCCAATAGGCGCAGCTATATTGCCGGTGCGGATCGAGGAACAGATCGTAGAGCCGATCATCAAGGTCATAATGATGGGCGACGTTGCGCTTTGACCGACGCTCGAAATTGACCCCGTCCCACCACGCCGCCAACTTTGCCTGGCGCCACAGCGCAAAGCGCACCGAATTGTCGCGTTCCCAGCGCAGATTGTGGGTGACGAGATCGAGCAGGGCAACAATATCGCCCTGCTCCATGACCAGCCGGCCATCCATGAAGGCCTCGCCCGCGCCGAGCGCCGGATTGAGCGCGATGGCCCGTGCCGTGGCATTGTCGGCCAAACGGATGCGGACCGGCGCACGGGTGGCGCTGGGCCTGCCATAGCGCCGCTTGCCGCCGGCCGGGTCGATCACGACCAACTCGCCATCCTGCATGAAGCGCTTGAAGAGGCGATCAAACAGCCACATGCCGGCAGACTGCCAAAGCTGCCGGCAAGGTCAAGTCAGGGGTTTGACGTGGTGGTCAGGCGCGCGCGACACTCACCATCGCCGGGCGCAGCAGGCGATCGCGGATCGTCCAGCCGCTGGCCAGTTCGGCCACCACGCTGCCGGCGTCCATGTCGCTTTCCACCTCCAGCATCGCCTGATGGCGGTTGGGATCAAGCGGTTCGCCCGGCGTGATCTCGATCTTGGATATGCCTTGGCGGCCAAAGATCGCCAGCAGCTCGCGCTCGGTCGCCTCGATGCCGGCGCGCACATTGTCAAAGCCTTCGGCCGGCAGCGACGCAACGGCGCGGCGCAGATTTTCTGCCACCGCCAGCATGTCGCGGGCAAAGCCGGTGACAGCATATTGCGTGGCTTCCGCCTTGTCGCGCTCCAGCCGGCGGCGGGTGTTTTCCAGATCCGCCAGGGAGCGCAGCACGCGATCCTTCAGATCGGCAATTTCCTGATCCTTGGCCAGCAGCGCTTCGGCCAGATCGATCTCCGGTGCGGCCGCTTCGGGCGCTTCGTTTTCCGGGGTTTCGGTGTTTTCGGTCGTGCCAGAGTTTTCGGTTGTGTCTGTCATGATACCAGTCTGCTCAGGGTTCGGGCGGTGTAATCCACCATGGGGATGACGCGTGCATAGTTCAACCGCGTCGGCCCGATAACCCCCACAACGCCGATCACCTTGCCATCGTTCCCGCGATAGGGTGCGGCAATGACGCTGGACCCCGACAACGAGAACAGGCGCGATTCCGCCCCGATGAAGATGCGCGCTGCCTCTGCCTCGCGGGCGCGGTCGAGCAGGCGGATGAGTTCGGCCTTGTCTTCCAGATCATCCAGCAACTGGCGCACCCGTTCAAGATCCACCGCGTCTTCGACCAGATTGGCCTGGCCGCGCACGATCAGCACGGGGCGGGCCGCCGCATCCGAAGACCAGGCCGCCAGCCCGGCCGCCACTGCCGTCTGCGTCAGCGTATCGAGCATGGCGCGATCACGAGCGATCTCTTGGCTCATGCGGGCCGTGGCTTCGGCCAGCGTCAGCCCGGCCAGCCGCGTGGTGATATAGTTGGCCGCGGCTTCCAGCGAGGCCGGCAGCACGCCCACCGGCAGATCGAGCAGCCGGTTTTCGACACTGCCATCGGCGCCGACCAGCACCACCAGCGCGCGGGTGGGGGACAGCGGCACGAAACTGATCTGGCGGATGACGAGTTCGCGCGCCGGCACCAAGACCAGCCCGGCGCACTGCGACAGGCCCGACAGCGCGGCGGTGGTGCGGGTCAACGCCTCTTCCATCGCCACGCCCGGTGCCAGCCCGGCTTCCAGCGCGGCGCGTTCATCCTGCGACGGCTCGGCGGCCTGCATCATGCCATCAACGAACATCCTGAGACCCAGTTCGGTCGGCAGCCGCCCGGCGGATGTGTGCGGCGCGGCCAGGAGGCCGAGTTCCTCCAGATCCTGCATCACATTGCGGATCGAGGCCGGCGACAGGCCCAACCCGCCTTTTGAGAGCGTGCGGCTCCCCACCGGCGCACCCGACACCAGATAGGCATCGACAATCTGCCGGAAAATCTCGCGCGCTCGCGTGTTGAGCTCGGCCAGCGCCAAGGTCTGCTGGTTCGTTGGCTGCATAGGCGCAATCTAAGGTGCGTGGGCACGCGGCGCAATGGGCGCTTCCCTTCGGAGCCCCCACGCAATAAGGCCCACCCAACAGCAATCAGGAAAGACACGCCCCATGCGCCCATCAGGCCGCGCCCCCGATCAGATGCGCACCATCGAGATGATTCCCGGCTTTTCCGCCCATGCCGAAGGATCGTGCCTGGTGAAATTCGGCAACACCCATGTGCTAGTGACCGCCAGCGTAGAAGACCGGGTGCCACCGTGGCTGCGCGGTGGCGGCAAGGGCTGGGTGACGGCCGAATATGGCATGCTGCCGCGCGCCACCCACACCCGCGGCCAGCGTGAAGCCGCCAAGGGCAAGCAATCGGGCCGCACCCAGGAAATCCAGCGCCTGATCGGCCGCTCCCTGCGCGCGGTCACCGATCTGGTGCTGTTGGGCGAACGCCAGATCACGCTGGATTGCGACGTGATCCAGGCCGATGGCGGCACCCGCACCGCGGCGATCTCCGGTGCCTGGGTGGCCCTGCGCCTTGCCATCGACGCGATCCATGCCAAGACACCGCTGGCCGGCGATCCGCTGAGCCTTCAGGTCGCGGCGATTTCGTGCGGGATCTACAATGGCAATCCGGTGCTCGATCTTGATTATATCGAAGACAGCGCTGCCGGCACCGACGCCAATTTCGTGCTGACCAACCAGGCCGGTATCGTGGAAGTGCAAGGCACTGCCGAAGGTGAACCGTTCGACGAGGAAGCCCTGCTGCGCCTGCTGCGCCTGGCCCGCATCGGCTGCAACGAGGTGTTTGCCGCGCAGCTGAAGGCGGTCGGCCGGTGAGGCAGCTGCTGCGCCAGCTTGATCGGGGCCGGCTGGTGCTGGCCACGCACAATCCCGGCAAGGTGGTGGAACTGGCCGAACTGCTGAACCCGCACGGGCTGGACGTGGTGTCGGCCGGCGAACTGGGTTTGCCGGAGCCGGATGAGACGGAAACGAGCTTCATCGGCAATGCCCGGCTGAAGGCGCTGTCGGCGGCCACGTTGAGCGGCCTGCCAGCGATTGCCGATGACAGCGGGCTGTGTGTGGATGGCCTGGGCGGCGCGCCCGGCATCTATTCGGCGCGCTGGGCTGGGCCGGGGAAAGACTTCAGTGTCGCCATGGCGCGGGTGAACGATGAACTGGGAACCAATCCCCGCACCGCACATTTCATCTGCGCTTTGTGCGTGGCCTGGCCCGATGGCCACACCGAAGTGGTGGAAGGCCGGGTGGACGGCACGCTGGTGTGGCCGCCGCGCGGGGGCAACGGCTTTGGCTATGACCCGATGTTCCTGATGGACGGCAAGGCGCAAACCTATGGCGAGATGCCCCGTGCCAAAAAGGAAGAAGACAACCACCGCGCCCGGGCCTTCCAGCAGCTGGACGCGCTGTTGCCGCCGGTGGCATGACACACTCGACCCCTGTCGCGCTTTACGTCCACTGGCCGTTCTGCGTCACCAAATGCCCCTATTGCGATTTCAACAGCCATGTCCGCGAGTCGGTGGACCAGGCCGCATGGCAGGCCGCCCTCCTCGCCGATCTGGCGTTTGAAGCCGCCCGCCTGCCCGGCCGCCGGCTGGCCAGCATCTTCTTCGGCGGCGGCACCCCCAGCCTGATGCCGCCCGCCACTGTGGCCGCCGTCATCGAGGCGGCGTGCCAGCACTGGACGCCCGAACCCGATCTTGAAATCACGCTGGAAGCCAATCCGTCGAGTGTCGAGGCCGGCCGCTTCGCCGGGTTTGCGAGCGCCGGGGTAAACCGGCTGTCACTGGGCGTGCAGGCCCTCGACGATGCCGCCTTGAAGTTGCTCGGCCGCCCGCATGATGTCGCCGCCGCGCTGGCCGCGCTCGATGTCGCGCAGGCGACGTTCAATCGGGTCAGCTTCGATCTCATCTACGACCGGCCGGGCATGACGCGCCAAAGCTGGGAGGCGGAACTCTCCCGCGCCCTCGGCTTCGGCACCACCCATCTGTCGCTGTACCAGCTCACCATCGAACCCGGCACGCGCTTTGCCGCACTCCACACCCGTGGCCAACTGGTGATGCCCGATGAAGACACCAGCGCCGATCTGTTCGCCATGACGCAAGCGATCACGGCAGCAGCAGGGGTGCCGGCTTATGAAATCTCCAACCACGCCGCACCCGGCATGGAGAGCCGCCACAATCTCACCTATTGGCGCTATGGCGATTATGCCGGCATCGGCCCGGGCGCGCACGGCCGCCGCGAGGGCGTCGCCACGCTCAGACGCAAGAAGCCGGAGCACTGGCTGGCTGGCGTGAATGACAGCGGCCACGGCATGGAAAGCGAGACGCTGCTGACAGTACCGGAACGCACCACCGAGGCGCTGGTGATGGGGCTGCGCCTTGCGGAAGGACTGGACTCGGCGCGCTTTGCCGCCCATGCCGGCACGGCCCTGGCAGACGCGTTGAAGCCCGATGCCGTCGCCCGACTGGTCGAACAGGGATTGCTGATCAGCGACGCGCGCGGCCTGCGCCTGACGCCCGCCGGCTGGCCGCTGGCCAACGCCGTCTTAGCCGAAATCGCCCGTTAAAAGCTGTTCGGCGCCGGCGAGACGGTGCCCGTGCCAAGCTGGTCCACTTCAAGCGCCCGCTCTGCCACGCCCGACGAGGTGAAGCGGAAGGCGCCGTCGATACCGGCAAAGCCATCGCGCGCCAACAGCGCCGCGCGCGGGAACCGCTGGCCAAGCGGCCAACGCGCGGCCAGGCTGGAGGCGAGCAGCACCGCGTCATAGCCCAGCGACGCCAGCCGCGACGGGTTGGTGCCATGCTTGGCACGGTAGCGTACGGCCAAGCTGTTGAAGCGCGCATCCGATACGGTGGCATAAAGCGCGCCCTTCAGCGCCGGCACGCGGGCCAAGCCGGGTTCGTTGTTCCAAAGCTCCGTGCCCAAAATCACCACTTGCCCCGGCGCTGCGCCAAAGCGGGCCAACGGCTGCAGGAAACGCGCGGCGGCCGCGCCCGAATCAGCGATCATCAGCGCCTGAAACGGCACCGGCGCCAACGCCCCGGCCACACGCGCCACCGTGCCATCGGCGCGGATCTGCGGCTTGCCGCTGGCGCGCACACGGGCATCATAATTGGTCACCTGCGCCGCTGCTGCCGCCAGCTTGGCCGGATCGCGGGCATAGGAAACAACGGCTGTGGATCGCCCACCCGAATCGTTCACCGCCTTCACGAACGCCAGTTGCGCGCGCTGGCCATAGGCGCCCTGCGGCACCAGCGCGGCAAAGCGCTCAATCCCGCGGCTGCGGGCATAGGTAATCACCCGGCCAATCGCTGCGCCGGGCTGGAAGCCCATCACGAACACATCACCGCCGGCCACGCCGGCGTCGTTGGAGAAAGACAGGATCGGCACCGGCCGGCCGGCCACCGCCGCCGTTACCGCCGGCACATCGCTGGCCAGCAGCGGACCCAGGATCAGGCCGGCACCGGCCGCCATCGCCTTGGCTGCGGCTTCGCCAGCGTCGGGCGCCGTATCGAAACTGAGCAATTGCACCTGCGGCTTGCCAAGATCGGCCATGGCCAGCGCGGCGGCATTGGCGATGGATTCGCCCAGCGCCGCATTGGGACCGGTGAGCGGCACCAGCAGCGCCACCTTGTTCAGCCGGGCTTCCGGCAACGGCGCCGGTTTGGACGCGGCCACCACGGGCGGCGGTGGCGCGGCCACCACGGTTGGCGCCTTTTTCGGCGTCGAACAGGCCGCCACCAGCAGCCCAAGCCCCATCACGCCGGCGCGAACCACTTGCCAGCCGCTTCCAACCCGGCTCTTGATAGCCATGTGAGCTTGCACCCTTCCTTCGATCCCGACGCTCTGCCTGAAGCAGCGCTTGCGCCGGGGCTTTACATCGTTGCGACGCCGATCGGCAATCTCATGGATATCACCGCCCGCGCCTTGGCTGTGCTGGCCCGCGCCAGTCTGATCGCCTGTGAGGATACACGGGTGACCGGCAAGTTGCTTGGACATTTCGGCATCAAGACGAAGATGCTGCCCTATCATGATCATAACGCCGCCCGCGCCCGGCCGGGCCTGATCATGCGGGCGCTTGCAGAGCCGGTGGCCCTCGTCTCCGATGCCGGCACACCGCTGATTTCCGATCCAGGTTACAAATTGGTCGCCGAAGCCCGCGCGGCCGGGGTGAATGTGGTTACGGTGCCCGGCGCATCGGCGGTGATTGCCGCGCTATCCATCGCCGGGCTGCCCACCGATCGTTTCCTGTTCGCCGGCTTCCTGCCTGCCAAGGAAAAGGCCAAGGCCGATGTGATCGCCGAGCTGGAAAACGTGCCGGCCACGCTGGCCTTCTACGAATCCGGCCCGCGCCTCGCCGTCACGCTGGCGGCGTTGCACGCTGGGCTGGGCGATCGCCCGGCCGCGGTGGGCCGCGAACTCACCAAGAAGTTCGAGGAGATGGTGACCGGCACGCTTTCCGAACTGGCCGCGCGCTGGGCTGATGCGCCGCCGAAGGGCGAGATTGTCGTGCTCGTCGGCCCGCCGCTGCCGCCGCCGGCCGCCAGCGCCGATGATCTTGATTCGGCCCTGCATGCCGCCTTGGCGACAATGCGGGTGAAGGATGCGGCCAAGGCCGTTGCGGATCGGCTGGGCCTGTCGAAATCCGAGGTTTATGCCCGCGCACTGGCCCTGAAAGATGGTTGACCGGCAGCGTCAGGCCAATGAACGGCGCGGGCGGATGGCCGAACATATTGCCGCCATCTGGTTGATTGCAAAAGGCTATCGCCTGCTCGGCCGGCGCCTGAAAACGCCCGGTGGGGAGATTGATCTGCTGCTGCGGCGCCGTGATGCGCTGGTGTTTGTGGAGGTGAAAGCGCGGCCCACTCTCGACTCCGGCGTGGCGGCGCTGCATCGTGAGCAGGCGCGGCGTTGCCAGGCAGCCGCTCGCTGGCTGGCGACACGCTATGGCTGGCCGGGCGCGGTGATCCGGCACGACGCGGTGGTGGTCACACCGTGGGCACGGCCCCGGCATTTGGTCGCCATATGGCGGGAAGAGGCGTGATGTTACTCGCAACAATCGGCCTGATGGATGATGCCGATATCGACGTGATCGAGGCTGGCATCGCGTTGAGCCTGGCCGACAATCCGCGCACTGATGCCGACAGGCTGCGCCGGCTGATGACGGGCTGGGCCGTCAGCCTGCAACGTGATCTGGCTCCCTCCACCGCCAAGGGCCGCGCCTTGCGGCTGGCAAGCCTGATCGCCGGCGAAGCCGGGCTGACCGGCGACACCCAGGATTATGACAATCCATTGAATGCCGATCTGGTGGCGGTGGCGACACGCAGCCGCGGCCTGCCGATCAGCCTGTCGATCCTCTATGTCGCGCTGGCCAGGCGCATTGGCTGGCGGGCCGATGCATTGGCCCTGCCCGGCCACGTGCTGGTGGAAGTGCATGGCGGCGGCGGATCGGCGCTGCTTGATCCATTCGATCACGGCATCAGTTTGACCGCAGCCCGCGCCGCCGACATTGCCCGCCAAGCCGGCGGCGCGCCGGTTGCCGGCGGCTTTCCGGCAATGAGCACCCGCCAGATGCTGGTGCGGATGGTGTCCAACCAGGCCAGCCGCGCGCGCCTGAATGGTGATATCGGGCGGGCGCTGATGCTGTATGAACGGCTCACCACCATCGCGCCGGATCAGGGCGGCTTGTGGTGGGAACGCGCCCGGCTGCAACAGCGCATCGGTCGCCTTGCCGCCGCCCGCGCCAGCCTGACCGCCATGCTGGAAACCACCCACGACGCCCAGGTGGGCGAACGCATCCGCGCCACACTCGCCACGCTGGCAAGATCCGAAAACTGAAAAGGCCTGCCCAATGACAATGCGCGTCGCGGTTCAGATGGACCCGATCGAAACCATCAACATCGGCGGCGATTCCAGTTTCGCGCTGATGCTGGAAGCCCAGGCGCGCGGCGCCACGCTGATCCATTATCTGGCCGATGATCTTTCCGCCGAGAACGGCCGGGTGCGGGCCAAGGCCCGGCCGCTAAAGGTGATCAACCAGGCCGGCGCCCATTATGAATGGCTGGGCGATCCGCGCACGGTCGATCTGGCGGATGAGGCTGACGTGGTGCTGATGCGGCAGGATCCGCCATTCGACATGGGCTATATCACCGCCACCCACTTGCTGGAGCAGATCCAGGACCGGGTGCTGGTGGTCAACGATCCGGCCGAAGTGCGCAACGCGCCGGAAAAACTGTTCGTGCTGCGATTTCCCGATCTGATGCCGCCGACATTGGTCACGAAAAGCCTGGAAGAAGCCATGGACTTCCGCGCCCGCCACGGCGCCATCGTGGTGAAGCCGCTCTATGGCAATGCCGGAACCGCGGTGTTCCTGATCGACAAGACCGACGGCAATCTGCCGGCGCTGGTTGAACTGTTCAGCAGCGTGTGGCGCGAGCCATTCATGGTGCAGGCGTTCCTTCCTTCCGTGGCGGAGGGCGACAAGCGCATCGTGCTGGTGGACGGCGAACCGGCCGGTGCCATCAACCGGCTGCCGAAGAAGGGCGAGATCCGTTCCAACCTTGCCGCCGGTGGCAGCGCCCAGCCGACCGAACTGACGGCACGGGAACAGGAAATCTGCGCACGACTGGGCCCCGAACTCAAAAAGCGCGGCCTGATCTTCGTCGGCATCGACGTGATCGGCGGCTATCTCACCGAGATCAACGTCACCTCCCCCACCGGCATCCGCGCCATCGACCGCTTCAACGGCACCGACACGCCAGCGCGCATCTGGGATGCGATCAAGGCAAGGCTCGACGCGCGCGATTGACATTTTGATGATTGTCGAATAATTCGATGATTGTCGAAAGGATGCAGGATGGACTCAACGCTCGCCGTGCCGGCGCTTGCCGCCCTTGCCCATGAACGGCGCCTGGCGCTGTTCCGGGCTTTGGTGGTGGCCGGGCCTGATGGCCTGTCAGCCGGGGCCATCGCGCGGGCGCTGGATGTGCCGCCCTCCAGTCTTTCGCACCACCTGGGGCTACTGGAACAGGCGGGGCTGGCGACCGTCCGCCGTGCCGGCCGCAGCCTCATCTATGCGGCGGATTTCGCCGCAATGCGGGCGCTGATCGCCTTCCTGACCGAAGATTGCTGCCAGGGCCTTGCCCCTGAAACCGCCTGCACAACCGGAGACTGCGTATGAAGCGTTTGCACGTGCACGTGGGCGTGACCGATCTCGCCCACTCCATCGCCTTCTACACCAACCTGTTCGGCAGCGAGCCGACGTTGGTGCGTGATGATTATGCCAAGTGGATGCTCGATGATCCGCGCGTCAATTTCGCCATCAGCCACGGCCAAGCCGCAACGGGCATCGAACATCTTGGCATCCAGGCCGAAACGCCGGAGGAACTGGCCGAAGTGACGGCGCGGCTGAACAAGGCCGATGCACCGTTGCTGGCCGAAGGCGAGACCACCTGCTGCTATGCCCGTTCCGAAAAAAGCTGGACCGCGGATCCGCAGGGCGTCGTGTGGGAAGCCTTCCACACCATGGCCGAAGCCCGCACCTATGGCAGCAGCCCGATGCTGGACACACTGGCGGTTATGGCCCCAGCAACAGGGGCCAGCGGCGGCGGTTGCTGTTAATCCTTGGACTTCGCCGGCTTGCTGGGCGGGCCGGCGACGCGTTCCCAGCTGCCAAAGCCGCAGCCGCCGAAATTGACGCCGCCCATGTTGAAATCGATGACCTGCACGATATCACCGCGGCACTGGCTGCCGATCGGGCTGCTGTGCACCAGCGCCCGGCGCGGTTGCAGGGTGGGGCATTCCATGGTGTTGCGCCACCAGCGGCCATCGCGCAGCCGGGCATACCATTTGCCATCAGGCGCGGCCTGCGCTTGCAGGATGCTGCGGGTCTGCAGACAATCCCTTGTCTCGGCCTTGAACTCGGCTGGCTTGCCGGGCGGGTCGTCGCCGGCCAGTGCCGGGGCTGCCGCGACCAGCGCAGCAAGGAGGAGCGCGGTTCTGATCATGCGTCCCTGATGCCCGTACGTCGCTGTATCCATGCTGAATGCCTCACCCCATGAATGCGTCCTTGGCGGCCCGCCGGCGCGCCAGTTCGGCCACGCTGCCGGCCCGCACGAACGGGTTGGTCGCCGCTTCCATGGCCAGGCTGAAGGGCACGGTGGGATCGCCGCGCTCTCGCAGCCGGTCCACGGCCTCGGCGCGCCGCACCAGCGCATCGTTCTCCGGCTCCACCGTCAGGGCAAAGCGCGCGTTGGACTGGGTATATTCATGCGCGCAATACACCAGCGTGCGCGGCGGCAACGCCATGAACTTGGCCAGCGCGGCATGCATTTGCTCGGCCGTGCCTTCGAACAGGCGGCCGCAGCCCATGGCAAACAGCGTGTCGCCGCAGAACAGCGCGCCTTCGAAGGCATAGGCATTGTGGCCCGCCGTGTGCGCTGGGCAATCGATGACGCGGCCGATGTTGCTGCCGATCTGCACCAAATCGCCTTCCACCACGGCGCGGCTGATGTGCGGGATCTTCGCGGCCTCGGCTTGCGGGCCAGTTACCTTTGCACCCGTGGCGGCCACGATATCGGCATTGCCGCCCACATGATCGGGATGCCAGTGGGTGTTCAAGATCTGGGTGATCTTCCAGCCCCGGCTGGTCGCGGCTTCCAGGACCGGGCCTGCGACGGCCGGATCGATCACCGCTGTCTCACCGCTGGCGGCATCATGGGCCAGCCAGACATAATTGTCATGCAGCACAGATACGCCAACGATATCAAGCATCTTACCAGTTCCCGATGTTGGGCGCCGACACCCAGGGTTCCGCCGCTGGCAGCGCCGGCCCGGCCTGCAACAATTCCACCGAAATCCCATCCGGCGATTTCACGAACGCCATGCGGCCATCGCGCGGCGGCCGGTTGATCGTCACGCCGCCGTCCATCAGGCGCTGGCACGCCGCATAGATATCATCCACCGCATAGGCGAGATGGCCGAAATTGCGCCCGCCGGTATAGCCGTTCTCATCCCAATTATGAGTCAGCTCGACCTGGGCGTCTTCATCGCCGGGTGCCGCCAGGAAGATCAGGCTGAAGCGCCCGCCCTCGTTATCGATGCGGCGCAATTCCTTCAGGCCCAGCAATTCGAAGAAGCGCAGCGTTTCCGCCACGTCCGACACGCGGATCATGGTGTGGAGATATTTCATTTCAGAACGCGTCCTTCAAAGGCTTCGAACAGAGCTACCACGGCATCCGGCACCGGCGTCGGCCGGCCGCGCGGTTCATCCACATGCACCTGCACCTCGGTGCCGCTGGCGCGCAGATCCTCGCCGCCCGGCCCGTTGGCCAGCCCGTGCACTTCAAACGCGAATGACAGCGACGTGCGACCGACCTTCTCGCAGCGCACGCAGATCGCCATTTCCTGGTCGAGCAGGATGGGGGCGTGATAGACGACCTCCGCCTTCACCACGTGCAGTTCGGGCGCGCCCTGCAAATTGGGTTCCGGATAGAGACCGGCGGCCCGGAAATATTCGGTGATGCCAATATCGAAATATTCAAGATAGCGGCTGCTGAACACCACCGCCTGCGCGTCCACCTCGGCGTAGCGGGCGCGGGCATTCCAGACGAAACGATAATCTGAGCGAGCCATCAGCGAGGTGTAGCAGGCAGCGCGCCCTCCGTCAGTGGTTTTTCCGTCAGTGGTTTTTCAGGCAGGGCGGCGTTCATGCGACCAAGCGCGGCGGCCGCTGCCTGCCCCGCCGGCGTATCGGGCGCGTCGGCGGCCGCCGCTTCCCAAGCCTGACGGGCCAGCGCCGTGTCGCCGTTGGCCGAAGCGATATTGCCGGCTTCCAGTTCGACATCGGCGGAGTCGGGTGCCAGCGCGGCGGCCTTCAGCAGCGCGGCTTCGGCAGTGACCAGATCGCCGCCGCGCCGCGCCAGCGTTGCCTTCAGCAGCCACGGCGTGAAATACTCCGGCGAAAGCGTGGTGGCGCGGGTGAGATCAGCCATCGCCAGATCGGGCTTGCCGGCTGCGACATGCGCTTCAGCGCGGGTGGTGAGCAGATCGGCTTCGGCGCGCGGGCTGAGTTCGGCGCCGCCCGGCCGGGCCAGTGCACGGCCAAGAAAGCGCACCGCGTCGGCGGGCTGTTCGGCGACCATCGCCGCGTCTGCCGCCTGCCGCCACAGCGCAATGGCCTGGCCGTCGCGGGCGGACTCGCTGGCCTCGCCGGCCGACTCATAATTCTTCAGCGCCGCCTCGTGATGGCGGGCATGCATCTGGGCCACGGCCAAGCAATGGCGCGGGGCCACGCCGCCGCCTTCGATGCGCCAGGCATAGGCCATCTGCATGGCGCGCGCCGGATCCTTGCCTGCCAGTTCGATACAGGCAGCATAGCGCGTCGGGTCAGACGGTGCCGACAATGCCGGTGCAGCGGCTAGCAGAGCCAAGAGGGCCAGATGCTTCAAAGCAATTCCTCGACAGTGGCGATAAGCGCGGCAATATCGGCCTCGCGGCTGAGCCGATGATCACCATCCTTGATGAGCCGCACCTGAACTTCGTCGCTCTGCAGCCGCGCCGCGATGTCGAGCGACAGGCGCCACGGCACCGCATCATCACGCTGGCCGTGCAGCAAACGCACCGGGGCGGTGATGCCAATCTGGCCATCGAGCAGCAAGTGGGTCCGCGCATCATCGATGAGGGTACGGGAATAGCGATAGGGTTCACCATAATCGGATGGGCGGGTGAAGAAGCCTTGCGCCTCCAGCTGCCGCCGCTCGGCTTCGCCCAGCTTGAGCCCCCAAACGGTGAAATCCGGCGCCGCCGCCACGCCCACCAGCCCGGCCAGCCGACCCTTCAGCGCCCGGCCCGCCAGCAGCGCGATCCAGCCGCCCATCGAGCTTCCGACCAGCAGCACCTTGCCCACCGGCCAGACATGATTGACCAGCGCCAGCACATCATCGGTCCAGCGGCCGATGCTGCCATCAAGGAACTCGCCGCTGCTGGCCCCACAGCCGGAATAATCCAGCCGCAGAAACGCCTGGCCACGGGCCCGGGCCCAATCGCTCAGCGCTTCGGCCTTCGAACCGGTCATGTCGCTCATATAACCCGGCAGGAACACCAGCAGCGGCCCCGCCCCCGGCGTGAAGCGATAGGCAAGGCTGGCACCGTTATGGGAAAGGCTGCTCATGCGACGTCGCATAAGCCAAGCATCACCCCGTTACCAGCCGGCGGCCTGGCCATCCTTGCGGTGATCGGAACCGGCGCGATAGACCGGCTTGCCGTCCTTGTCGGTCTCGATGCGGATCGCCTGATAGCCGCCCATCGCTCCACTGCTGGGCGGGCCGAGCCGGTGGCCCATCGCCTTCAGATCGGCCCCAACCAACGCATCGAGCTGCGGTTCCAGCGTGAGCACATCCGACACCTGGCCATGGCGGAAGCGCGCCATGTCGGTCGCCATCTGCACATTGGCGCCCAGATCGAGCATGTTGACCAGCGCCTGCCCGTGCCCTTGCGCCTGCATGTCGCCCCCCATCAGCAGCAGCGAGAGCAGCGGTGCACCATCCTTCATCACGAAACCGGCGGCCAGCGTGTGATAGGGCTGTTTGCCCGGCGCGATGATGTTGGGGCTGGCCGGATCGAGGCTGAACTGCACGCCGCGGTTGTGCAGGATCAGGCCATAATCCAACACCGTAAGGCCCGATCCCCACACCGACGAGATGGAATTGACCATCGCCACCACATTGCCATCCGCATCGGCCGTGGCCAGCACCACCGTATCGCCGCTGCGATCGGCCGGGCCGGGTTTGGTGACGGCGGCGCGCGCCGGGTCGACACGGGCGCACAGGCTGGCGGCATAGGACTTCGATATCAGCCGTTCGACCGGCACCTTCGAAAAGCGCGGATCGCCGTTCCACGCCGCCAGATCGGCATAGGCCAGCTTCTTGGCCTCGACGAGATAATGCCAATAGCGCGGACTGCGCGGCCCCAGGCTGGCAAGCGTCTGCCCCGGCGACCAGACCGGCACGCAGACGTCGAGGATGTTGAGCATTTCGAGCGCGCCCCAGCTTTGCGACGGCGGCGGCAGCTCGAAGATGTCGTGGCCCTGATAGCGTGTCTGCACCAGATCGACCCAGCGGCCGGCATAACCAGCCAAATCAGCCGCCGTCATGGTGCCGCCCAGCGCTTGCGATTTGGCAATGATCGCCCGCCCGATGTCACCTGTGTAAAAGGCGCTGGGACCGTCCTTGCGCAGCAGCGCGAAGGCACGGGCGAGGCCCGGATTGCGGAACATCTCGCCCACCTTTGGCCCCTTGCCGCCGGGCGTCCAAACCGACAGCGTATCGAGATCATGATCGGTGCAGCAGGCTTTCAGCGGCAACGCACGGGGCAGCGGCGTCCAGTCATCGGCGATGCGCGGGGACACGGGAAAACCATCGCGGGCATAAAGTTCGGCATCGGCCAGCACATCGGCAAAGCCCATCGAGCCAAAGCGTTTCAGCGCCGCATCCCAGCCCCACACCGCGCCCGGCACGGTGACGGTGAGAATGCCAGCGGGCGGCATGCCGGAACCCAGCGTCCAGTTCTTGGGATCCTTGCCATAGCCCAGTTCGGCAAATCGCTGCGGCGTCGCGCCGGTGGGGGCGGTGCCAGCGGCGTTGAGGGCGTAAAGTTTCTTTTCCTTCGCCACCCAGACGATCATGAACAGATCGCTGGCGATGCCGGTGCTGAACGGTTCGACCACGCCCAGCACCGCCGCTGTCGCCACCGCCGCGTCCACCGCATTCCCACCCTTGCGCAGGACGGCGAGCCCGGCCTGGGTGGCCAGCGGTTGGCTGGAGGTGACCATGCCGTTGCGCGCAATCACCTCGGCCCGGCTTTGCGCCGCCCAGCCTTCGGTGCGGCCACCGGCCACGGCAGCGCAGGCTGGTTCGGGGCAGCGTGCCTCTTGCGCTGCCGCTGGCCACACCAGGCTGGCCAGCAGGCCCAAACCGATTATGCGCCGCATCATCTCACTTCACCCCCGCATTGCCGCTTCGATCTCGGCGATACTGCGCGGAATGCCGGCCGACATCCGCTCCGATCCCGTTGCCGTCACCAGATATTGATCCTCGATGCGGATACCCTGGTTGGCGGACTGGGTGTACAACCCCGGCTCGATGGTGATCACCGCGCCGGCCGGGATGGGCTTTGAACGGTCGAACGGATCGTGGACATCCAGCCCGACATAATGGCCAAGCCCGTGGATGAAATCATCGATGCGCCCGGCGCGGCGGAACACCTGCTTGGCGGCGTCTTCGAAAACATCATAGCTCACCCCGGCTTTCAGCGTCGCCTCGGCAGCGGCTTGGGCGGCCAGCACCAATTCGTAATCGGCGCGCTGCGTTGCCGTGAAGCGGCCATTGGCCGGGAAGGTGCGGGTGACATCGCAGGCATAACCATCCACCGCCGCCGCGGCATCGATCAGCACCAGATCGCCATCGCGGATCGGGCCGGTTTCCACCACATAATGCAGCGATGCGGCGTTGCGCCCGGCCGCCACGATGCTGTTGTAGGCAAGGCCGGTGCCGCCGGCATTGGCAAAGCCCTCCTCCAGCACGAGGCGCAGCTGGCGTTCCGTCATGCCCGGTTTCACGGCCTTCATCGCCGCCAGATGGCCGGCGCGCGTGGCGACCATGGCCTTGTTCAGCCATTCCAGCTCGCGCGGTTCCTTCACGCTGCGCATCTGGGTGAGCAGGCCGGACTGGTCGCGGATGCTGGTGCCGGGCACGCGGGCCATTACCTTGCTGTACAGCTCCAGCGCTGCCGGCACTGGCGCATCGGCCGATACCACTGGTCCCAGGAAATGCAGTTCCTTGGCGCGTGTGGCGAGCTGTGTGACCACCCCGCCCAGCCGCGCCGTGCGCTGCACGCGCTGCACACCGGTGCGCTGCTCGATCAGCGAGCCCAGCGGCAGCCGCTCCACCTCCCAACGCTCGGTTTCGACATCACGCGACGGCAGGAACAGAAATTCCTTCACCACCGCCTCGCCGGGCGCCAGCACCAGCACCGCGCCTGGCTCGTCGCTGATCCCGGTGAGCCAGGCGAAGTCGCCGTTCTGGGTAAAGGGCGCGGCGATGGTGTTGTCGGGCGCGCCAAATGCGGTGGCGCCGTGAATCACCGCCAGCCCTGTTTTCAGCTCCGCCATCAGCCGCGCACGGCGGGCGCGGTAGACCTCGGGGGCAAACGGCCGTGTGCCCAGCGGTGTGCCAAAGCCCGGTCCGGGCAGGATCTGCGCTGCGGCATCGGCCGCGGGCAAGAGGGACATGGCGGCGGCACCCGCCAGAAACTGCCTGCGTTCCATTGCTATTTCCCCAGATCAACCCTGAGCTGAAGGTGGCAGATGCAGGGGGCATCGTCCAGCCGCCGGAACCGCCGCGCGGATACCTGCCCGTGCGCCCGTCAGACCAACCAGGATTGCGGCACCGGCCGGGGCAGCACCTTGGCAAGATCGGGCAGCGACTGTGGGGCCAGCGACACACCGTCGCCGCCCACCGCCCACAGGGCAGTGCCAATCAGGGCCAGCAGTGCCAGCAGGATCACCACCAGCCGGCGCATGGGATTGGGCGGCGGCAGCAACGGCAAATCATGCACCCAGCTTTCGGGCGGCGGCAGCGTGTCGAAGCGGATGCGCCAATCCTTGTTGTCGGTGCGGCGCAGGTTCAGCCCGTCATCCCGGCGCACGCGGGCGATGGGGATGGCGCTGATATTCGCCTCCACATTGATCACCAGCCGCGTTTCATGCGCCGTCACCACCACCTCGTCACGACGGCCATCGCACAGCAACAGGCCCGAGAGGGGCCGGCTCTTGGCACTGCGGCGGGTGGGCGGGGCTGACATTGGCACGAACCCTGCCAAGACACGGCCCTGACTGCAAGTCGCCAAACAACCGCTCCCCGCAAGCCCGGCACGCGCGGGGTGCGGAGGGCGGGGGTGGCGGGGGCCGGCTTTTTTGGCTAAGCGCGGCGGGCCGCTGCTTGGGCGGCGCTGTTCGCAATCAAAGGCCACCAATGTCCGATCTCATCACCCTCACGCTTCCCGATGGTTCGCAGCGCCAGGTGACGCGCGGGACTACCGGTGCGGACGTGGCGGCGAGCATCGGACCGGGGCTGGCCAAGGCGGCGCTCGCTGCCAAGTTGGATGGCGAACTTGTCGATCTGTCGCGCCCCATCGAGAGCGATGCAGCGCTGGCGCTGGTGACGGCGAAGGACGAAGCCGACGCGCTGGAACTGGCGCGCCACGATTTCGCGCACGTGCTGGCCGAAGCGGTGCAGGGCCTGTTCCCCGGCACGCAGATCACCTTTGGCCCATCGACAGACGATGGCTTCTATTACGACTTCGCCCCCGCCCCTGGCCGCGGCCCGTTCACCGAAGATGACCTGCCGGCCATCGAGGAGGCGATGCGCGCCATCATCAAGGCCGACAAACCGCTGCGCCGCGAAGTGTGGAGCCGCGCGCAACTGATCAGCCGCTGGAAGCAGCAGGGCGAGAATTTCAAGGCCGAATGGGCCGCCGAACTGCCGGGTGACGAAGATCTGACGGTCTATTGGTCCGGCGATGACTGGCTCGACATGTGCCGCGGGCCGCACCTGCCCTCCACCGGCAAGCTGGACCCGCAGGCGTTCAAGTTGACGCGCGTTTCGGGCGCCTATTGGCGCGGCGATCAGAAGAACGCCATGCTCAGCCGCGTCTATGGCACCGCCTGGCTGAACAAGAAGCAGCTCGACGCGCATCTGCTGCGGCTGGAGGAAGCCGCCAAGCGCGATCACCGCAAGCTGGGCCGCGAGATGGACCTGTTCCACCTGCAGGAAGAAGCCCACGGCAGCGTGTTCTGGCACCCGCGCGGCTTCATCATCTACCGCGAGCTGGAAGCCTATATGCGCCGCCGGCTGGGCCCGGCCGGATACCAGGAGGTAAAAACTCCGCAGATCATGGACGCGCGCCAGTGGGAGCAATCCGGCCACTGGGGCAAGTATCGCGAGAACATGTTCGTCATCCCCGACGAAGTGCCCAACACCGAGGACGAAGGCCCGGTGGTGAGCAATGACGCGCAGTGGATGGCCCTGAAGCCGATGAACTGCCCGGCGCACGTGCTGATCTTCCGCCAGGGCATCAAATCCTATCGCGATCTGCCGCTGCGCATGGCCGAAATGGGCTGCTGCCACCGCAACGAGCCCCATGGTGCCCTGCACGGCCTGATGCGCGTGCGCCAGTTCACGCAGGACGACGGCCATATCTTCTGCCGTCAGGATCAGATTGTCGCCGAAATCGCGGCGTTCTGCGATTTGCTCGACGTGGTCTACAAGGATCTGGGCGGGTTCAGCTATGCCATCAAGCTGGCGCTGCGCCCCGAGAAGCGCTTCGGCAGCGATGCGATGTGGGACTGGTCCGAACAGTCGATGCGCGATGCCGTGAAGGCCACGGGCCGCGACAACGCCGATTGGGGCTGGGAAGAACTGCCCGGCGAAGGCGCTTTCTATGCGCCCAAGCTGGAATTCCACCTGACCGACGCCATCGGCCGCACCTGGCAGGTCGGCACCATCCAGACCGATACGGTGCTGCCGGAACGGCTCGACGCGTCCTACGTGGGCGAAGACGGCAACCGCCACCGCCCGGTGATGCTGCACCGCGCGATCCTTGGCAGCTATGAACGCTTCATCGGTATCCTGATCGAGCATTTCGCCGGCTGGTTCCCGACCTGGCTGGCGCCATGCCAGGCGGTGGTTGCCACCATCGTTTCGGATGCGGATGACTATGCCGGCCAAGTCGCTGCCCAGCTGCGCGCTGCCGGCATCCGGGTGGAAACCGACCTCAGGAACGAAAAGATCAACCTGAAGGTGCGCGAACACAGCCTGCAGAAGGCGCCCTACATGCTGGTCGTCGGCCGCCGCGAGGCGGAAGAAGGCACGGTGGCGCTGCGCAGCCTGAAGGGCGGCGAGCAGAAGGTGATGCCTCTGGCCGAAGCCGTAGCGCTGATCACCGCCGACGCCACCCCGCCCGATCTGAAAGCCTGATATACTGCGCCAATTGCGCCATTGGCGTTGGCGGCCGGCAAGGGATATGAAGAACGTCAGCCGTAGTGGCCTGAAAATGGGGAGTCCAATATGATGCGTGCTGTTCTTGCTGCCGTACTGGCAACCGCTGTGATCCTGCCGGCCACCGTCGCCACCGCTGGGCCGATCGAAGATCGCAAGGCGATCATGAAGGGCAATGGCCGCGACACCAAGATGGGCGGCGACATGCTGAAGGGCGTCACGCCGTTTGATGCCGCCACCGCCAACAAGATCCTCGCCAACTATGCCGCCGCCGCCAAGGCCTTCCCGGCGCATTTCCCGGCCACTTCCAAGACCGGCGGCGAAACCGAAGCCTCGTCTGCGATCTGGTCGATGCCGGCGGACTGGAAGATCGCCACCGAAAAATTCCAGAAGGACACGGTCGCCGCCGCGGCCCTGAAGCCCACCGACGCCGCCAGCTTCGGCAAGGCGTTCGGCATGGTCACCGCCAACTGCAAGAGCTGCCACGAAGGCTTCCGCATCAAGAAGAGCTGAGATGAAACGGCTGCTGGCAGGACTGGCCGGGCTGACGCTGCTGGGCGCGCTGGCGGGTTGGTTCGTCACCGCGCCGCAGCCGCTTGACCAGGCTGAACGGGCGCAGCGTCCGGGCGATCCCGCCCGAGGCGAGCGTCTGTTTTATGCTGGCGGCTGCGCGTCCTGCCATGCCGCAAAGGGCGCCAAGGGCGATGCGCGCTTGGCGCTGGGCGGCGGCGCGCCGCTGGTAACGCCGTTCGGCAGCTTCCAGCCGCCCAACATCTCGCCCGGCCCCGACGGCATCGGCAACTGGAGCCTGGCCGAGTTCGACAACGCCATGCGCCGCGGCATCAGCCCGGATGGCCGCCATTATTATCCGGCCTTCCCCTACAGCAGCTATGCCCGGATGACTCCCGGCGACATCGCCGATCTGTTTGCTTATCTCACCCGCCTGCCTGCCGTTGCCGGCAAGCCCGCCGCCGGCGATATCCCCTTCCCGTTCAACATCAGGCGTGGGATCGGCCTGTGGAAGCGGCTCTACCTCGATCCCGCGCCCATCTTGGCCCTGCCCGCGAATGCCCCGGCCGATGTGAAGGCCGGCCAGTATCTGGTGGAAGGGCCGGGCCATTGCGGCGAGTGCCACAGCCAGCGCGATGGTTTTGGCGGCCCCGATCGCGCCCGCTGGCTGGCCGGCGCGCCTGATCCAGAGGGGAAAGGCCGTATCCCGAACATCACGCCCGGCAAGCTGGCGTGGAGCGCCGCCGAGATCGCCGACTATCTGAAAACCGGTTTCACGCCCGATTATGACAGCGTGGGCGGCTCCATGGTGGAGGTTCAGGCCAACATGGCGGAATTGCCAGATGAAGATCGCGCCGCCATTGCCGCCTATCTGAAGGCCGTGCCAACAGTGAAACCGTGACAAATTTGGTCGTTGCTCAAATTCGCGCGGTGGGCCACTTGGCCAGCGGCTGTCTTGTCTCTATATGGCACCGTTGAGAGGGGCGATGGCCGGCCTTTTCACGACAGGCCAGAATGTAAGGAAATACGTGAATGCAGACGCTTGGTCTGGGGGCAAGCCGTCCCGCCCGCTCCGTTGTTGCCGCCGCTCTGCTCGGCGTGTCGCTGTTCGGCCTGTCGCCGGCTGCCGCTGAAACACTGCAGGGCGCGCTGGCAAAGGCCTATCAGACCAACCCGACACTGAACGCCGCCCGCGCCAACCAGATGGCGACGGACGAGACGGTGCCGATCCAGCGCGCCGCCGGCCTGCCTGCAGCCACCATCAATTCCACCTTCAACGAGAATGTGCTGATCCCCGGCGGCCAGTTCATCATCATCCCGCGCTCCATGCAGACGCAGGGCCAGTTGACCGTGCCCATCTATCAGGGCGGGCTGGTGAAGAACGGCATTAAGGCCGCCGATGCGCGTGTCGCCGCCGGCGAGGAAACGCTGCGCGCCACCGAAGCCAGCGTGTTCAGCCAGGTTGTCGCCGCCTATAACGACGTGCTGCGCGACACCCAGATCGTTGAGCTCAACCGCAACAATGTGAAGAACCTCGAGGTCAATCTGCGCGCCACGCAGGACCGGTTCGAAGTTGGCGATCTGACCCGCACCGATGTCGCCCAGTCCGAAGCGCGGCTTTCTCAGGCCCGCGCCGATCTGCGGAATGCTGAAGCCAATCTGATCGGCTCCAAGGAACGCTACATCCAGCAGGTGGGCGAAGTGCCGGCCGATCTGTCGCAGCCGCCGCCCCTGCCCGGCCTGCCGACCGATGTTGGTGAAGCAGTGGAAATCGCCATCAAGGAAAATCCCGATATCGCCGCCGCAACGAAAAACAGCGAAGCCGCCGGCTTTGACGTGAAGGCCGCTCGCGCGGGCCGGCTGCCCACCCTGTCCGGATTCGGCACGGTCAGCCGCAATGACAATTTCGGCGGCGCCATCGTGCCGCCTGGCTTCCCTGCACAGCCTTCGTCCCAAACTTCGGCCGTGATCGGCGCCCGCATGGCACTGCCAATCTATCAGGGCGGCCGGCCTTCGGCGCAGATCCGCCAGTCCCAGGCCCGCAAGACGGCCGCGATGGAAAACCAGATCGGCACCGAACGCGGCGTCGTCCAACAGGTACGCTCGGCCTTTGCCAGCTGGAAGGCCAGCCTTGACGTGATCAAGTCAGCCGAAGCCGCGATTGCCGCGAACAGCCTCAGCCTCGAAGGCGTGCGCGCTGAAAATGGCGTGGGCAACCGCACCATCATCGAAGTGCTGAACGCCGAACAGGAACTGATCAACACCCGCGTGCAGTTGGCCACGGCCCGCCGCAACGCCTATGTCGCCGGCTTCACGCTGCTCGCCGCAATGGGCAATGCCGAAGCCCGCGATCTCGATCTGCAGGGCATCACCCTCTACAACGCCAAGGACAATTACGCCCGAGCCAAGGGCCAGTTCCTCGATTGGACCGGTCGCGACGCCCCGATGATCCGCTCCACCCGCACGGTGGCAACACCGGCGCAGGATGCCGCCATCATCGCCGGTGAAGACGCCAGCGTGGTCGCGCCGAAGTAAGGCTGGGCAGGGGCTGAGCCCCTGCACCCGCTTTCGTTTCTGGTCAGCCCGTTACGGCGCCGGGGCCAATCGCGGCTTCAACCAATCCACCCAGCGCCGCCACACGTCGCGGGCACGGATCGGATCGGCGGGGCTGTGGCCAGGCACTGGATAGGCGACGAACTTCACCGGCACCTTGTTATCGGATAGCGCGCGATAGAGCTTGTAGGCCTGCGGGATCGTCACCCGCCAATCGCCGACATCAGACATGATCAGGGTGGGTGCCCGCGCCTTCCACGCCTGGAAGATCGGCGATTGGCGCGAATAGCTGGCCATGTTGTCGCCCACGAAGGGTGACGGGCCATATTGCGCCGCCCGCCCGCGATTGCTGTCGGCCGTGGTATATTGATCAAGGATATCGGTCACTGGCGCGCCAGCCACCGCCGCTTTCCACGCCTGCGGATACGCCCCGATCAGCCAGCTCGTCATCATCCCGCCGTAAGACCAGCCGCTTACGGCCATACGCTTGTCGTCAATCAGGCCGCGCCGTTTCAGTTCGGCAACACCAGCCATGATATCGCGGCCCGGCCCGGCGGTGGCATCGCGGACGATCGATTGCTGGAACTTGTAGCCCCGGTTGTTGCTGCCGCGATAATTGGGTTCCAGCACGATCCAGCCCTGCGCGGCCAATATCTGCGACGAGGTGGTGAAGGTCTGCAGCGACGCTGAAACCGGCCCGCCGTGGATGTAAAGCACCAGCGGCCGCTTCTCGCCGGGCTTGTAGTCGGGCGGATAGGTGATGACGCCATCAGCGGTATAGCCGTCGCTTTTCCACGTCAGCGTTTCCTGCCGGCCCAGCGTCACGCCGTCGGTCACCGTCTGCAGGCTGGTCAGTTGCGTCGGCGACTGGCCGGGCGCCGGCAGCATGAACAGTTCGGCCGGGCGGGTGGCGGTGGAGGCGGTGAAGGCGATGGCGCCATTGCTGCCGATATCGGCACTGGCCGGATTGAGGCCGCCCAGATCAAGCTTCATCGCCTTGCCATCCCGGGCCAGCCACAGGCCATTGCTGGTACCATCGCTGCCGCTCAGCACCACGGTCTGGCTGTCGGGCAACCAGCCCACCAGTTCCACGGCCACATCCAGATCAGGCGCGGCATCGCGCGGGCTGCCGCCCGATGCCGGGGCGATCATCACCCGGGCCTGGTGCGCCGGCACGCCGTCGCGCGCCATGCCGAAGGCCAGACTGCGGCCATCAGGCGACAGCGCCGGCACGCGCACGCTGGTGGGGGTGGGCAACAGCGGCTGCACATTACCCGTTGCCACATCCACCCGCATCAGGCGGCTGGTATCGGCATCGCCGGTGGCCGGCGTTTGCGCCTGCACGAAGATCAGGCTGGCGCCATCGGGGGTCCAGTTCAACTGGCTGGGCGCACCCGTAGGCGGCAGTCCCAGCGGCAGCGAGCGCGAGCCGCTGGTCAGTCGCTTGGTGGCACTGCTCGCCACATCGACCGTCCAGATGTGGATCGGCTTGCGCGCCGCGCGATCGAGGAAGCTGTGGTTTCCCACTTCAAATCCGTCTTCAAAGCGGGCGTCGCCGGTCTTCTCCGGCTCCTCATCGGCGGCGGCAAAAGCCAGCGTGGCCCCATTCGGTGCCCACGCAAACTGCGTCACCGGCGTCTTGCCATTGGTCAGCTGACGGGCATCGCCGCCATCCATCGACAGCACATGCACCTGCGCGCGGCCGCCCGCGTCCTGCGCCAGGAAGGCGATGCTGCGGCCATCGGGCGACCAGCGCGCACTGCCCACGTCCATGCGGCGGCTGAGCACGCGTTGCGCCTTGGTCGCCACATCGATCAGGGTGAGTTCCCCCTCCCAGCGATTGTCCTTCAGATTGGCGCGGGCAAGCACGCTGAGCACCGCCTTGCCATCCGGCGACAGCTGCGGATCGCCGATGCGCACGATCTTGGGCAGATCATCGGCCGAAAAACGCCGTTCCTGCGCCAGCGAGGTTGTCGACAGCAACAGCGCGAATGCCAAACCCACGGCCCGCACGGCACCAGCCGATTTGCCTGAAATCATCTGCATATCCGCCCCCAGCCGGGCCTGAATGCGGCCCGATCACATGAAGGCTAGCACCCGATCAAAGGGCCCACAATCCCGCGTGCAGCGGAGTCCGGCCACCCCTCATGGCACCGGCACGGTGCGCGGCGCGCCCTTGGACTTGATGAAGAAGGCGAGGAAACGTGCCGGCGCGGTGGCGCTGGCATTGCGGCCAACCGTGTGGATATCCTCGGGCTGTTCATAGAAGGTCTGGCCCACGCCCAATGTTTGCGGCGGCTTGTCCTTCACCTGCATGGTGATGCGGCCTTCCAGGACATAGACGACGACATGGGCATTGTGGCGGTGCGCCGGGCTGGCACCGCCGGGCGGTAGCACCACTTCCACCAGGGTTACTTCCTTGCCCGGCAGATCGGGCAGCGCTTTTTCAAACAGTGGAGCCGGTTGGGCCAGGGCCGCCGTGGGGAGGGCCAGCACGGCCAGCAGGAAACGCATCGGCTTCATTCTACCCTCCTGTGGTTGAGGCGTGGACCGGCCGGTTCAGCCGGCCCTGACAAGTGTGCCGGCGCCCTTGCGGGTGAAAATCTCCAGCAGCAGCGCGTGCGGCACCCGGCCATCGAGGATGACGGCGGCATCCACCCCGGCACCAACGGCCGCCACACAGGTTTCCAGCTTGGGGATCATGCCGCCGGTGATGGTGCCATCGGCGATCAGGCGGGCGATGCCGGAAGGTGTCAGATCGGTCATCAGCGCACCTTGCTTGTCGAGCACGCCGGCCACATCGGTCAGCAGGAACAGGCGGGCGGCATTCAATGCGCCGGCAATGGCGCCGGCCATGGTATCGGCGTTGATATTATAGGTGTGGCCATCCTTGCCCACTGCCACCGGCGCGATCACCGGCACGATGCCGGCGCTGGTCAGCGTGTCGATGATGCTGCGGTCAACATGGGCCGGCTCACCAACGAAACCCAAGTCCACCACCTGTTCGATGGCGCTGCCCGGATCCTTGGTGGTGCGCTCCACTTTGATGGCGGTCACCAAACCGGCGTCCTTGCCGCTGATGCCCACGGCGCGGCCACCGGCCTGGGCGATGTGCGCAACGATTTCCTTGTTGATGCTGCCGGCCAGCACCATTTCCGCCACTTCAGCCGTGGCCGCATCCGTCACGCGCAAGCCGTCGACAAAGCGGCTCTCAATCCCCAGCCGCTTCAGCAGATTGCCGATCTGCGGCCCGCCGCCGTGCACCACCACCGGGTTGATGCCCACGGCCTTCAGCAGCACGATATCCTCGGCAAAATCCTGCGCGCGTTCGGCATCGCCCATCGCGTGGCCGCCATATTTCACCACGAAGGTCTTGCCGGCATAGCGCTGCAGATAGGGAAGCGCCTCGATCAGCGTTTCCGTCTTGGCCAGCATGTCCGGGTGGGGGGCGTGTGCGCTCATGGGAATTCGCCTTATTGGGGATGGCCGGGGAGTTCCAGCACCATCTTGCCGCCCACCGGCACGGCCGCCCACTGCGCGCTCACCTCGGCCATGCGGGCCCGGATGGCGGTCAGCAGTGCGCCGGTGATCGGCAGCGGTGTGTCGCCCCGGTCCTCGCAGGTCACGGCATAAAGCGCGATGAACTCGTCATCGGGCAGCGCGGTCTGGCTCCAGCCTTCGCCCTGAAACATCTCGACCAGTCGTTCGACACTTTGCGCCGTGCGGTCTTCGATGCCGGTGCGAAAGCCGCCGTCACCGCCATCGGCAATCAGATGCAGGAAACCGGCGGCTTCTGCGATCGATTCCACCGCCCAATGTAGCATGTCATGCGGGATGATGCCCTGTTTCGGGCAGTCGATAGGTGGGCGCGGGCCATCGGCGGCCACGATGTCGAGCCGGTCGAACTTGCCGGTGCCCTTGGTGAAGGTGAGCTTCACCGCGTCGGCACGGGCTCAGCGCCCGTGTAATCATAGAAGCCGCGACCCGATTTGCGGCCATACCAGCCGGCCTCGACATATTTCACCAGCAGCGGTGCCGGGCGGTATTTCGGATCGCCGGTGCCGTCCTGCATCACCTTCATGATGGAGAGCAGCGTATCGAGCCCGACGAAATCCGCCAGCGTCAGCGGCCCCATCGGGTGGTTGGCGCCCAGTTTCAGGCCGGTATCGATATCCACCACGCTGCCAACGCCATCGCCCAGCGCAAAAATGGCTTCATTCAGCATCGGGCACAGCACGCGGTTGACGATGAAGGCCGGCGCATCACCGGCCAGGATCGCGGTCTTGCCCAGCCTGGCGGCAAAGCCCTGCATCGCTGCGGTGGTTTCGGAGGAGGTGGCGAGGCCGGGGATGATCTCCACCAGCGCCATCAGCGGGACGGGATTGAAGAAATGCAGCCCGCAGAACCGATCGGCGCGGCCGGTGGCAGCCGCCAGCCGGGTGATGGAAATGGATGAGGTGTTGCTGGCCAGCAGCGCGCCGGGCTTCAGCACATCCTTCAGCCCGGCGAAGATCTGACCCTTGATGGCTTCATTCTCGGTCGCCGCCTCGATCACCAGATCGGCCGTGACGAAATCACCGTTGCTGGCGGTGAGCGTGATGCGGGCCAGTGCGGTGTCGGCCTGCTCATGTGTCAGCACGCCCTTGCTGACCTGACGCGCCATGTTCTTCGCAATCGTCGCCTTGGCCGCCTCGCAGCGCGCCATCGCCACGTCCGACAGGATCACGTCATAACCGGCCTGAGAGGCCACATGGGCGATGCCATTGCCCATCAGGCCCGCACCGATCACGCCGATTGTCTGCATGTCGCTCTCCCTTGATTTGTGGGAGACGCCTTAGCCGTTGTCGCGGCTCCGGCAAATGCCGAAGCCGCGAAAAATTCAGGCAGCGACCGTGGCGCGGCGGCGACGGCGCATGGCGGCCCCGGTCAAGCCAAAGCCGGCGATCAGCATCGCCCAGCTCGCCGGTTCCGGCACGCCCAGCAGCGAGGCATCAAACAGCGCGACATCGGCCCCGGTCACGGCAAAGCTGTAGAGCCGCGACGGCACCAGCGCCTGGCCGTTGGGGCACACCCCGCCCAGCGCGACCTGGGTGAAGGCGGTGCCGCCATCGGTGCAAACGTCAAACTGCACATTGCTGCCGTTCTGGGTCACCGAAAAATCATTGTCCGTGGCCAGCAGCAGCGAAAAGCCGCCGCCCGCCAGCCGCGGCCCAATGGCGAGGCCTTCCAGTTTTTCCGGCAGGATGGTTTCGCCGGCCGCCAGCAGCGCAGCCTGCACATCAAGGAACAGCAACTTGCTCACAGCCGTCACGCCGTTCGGCAGGCTGTTGCTGCCGGCAAAGCTGGTGCCCGAAACATCGGTCGCGCCGGCCAGATCGATGAGATAAACGCGCTTGCTGCCCACGTCGCCATTGGGTGTGATCAGATTGTCCGGCCCCTGGCCGCGATTGTCGCGCTCGATCACCAGGAAGCTGGTGCCGCCGATCCAGGTGATCGACGGCACGCCGATGCTGCGGCCCTGATTGGTCGCTGTGAAATCCACCGTCGTGCGGCTGTTGATATCGGCGATGCTTTCCAGCTGATAGGCGAACTGGCCCGTCGATTGCCCGGTGGAGACATCAAACTGCACGATGCGCAGATTCTGGCTGCGGCGGCCATCGTTGTTCGAACCTTCGTTGACCAGCGGATCCTGTAGAATGCCCCACGCGGTCTTGCCGTCGCCCGAAATGGTCAGGCCTTCATAGCCACGATTGTCCTGCCGGCCCGACGTGATGGTAGGCCGACCATTGGCGAAATCCGGGCTGCCACCCGCCAGCGGCAGCACGTTCGCCGGCTGGGTAAAAGCGCGGATGAACACGCCCTTGTTGTTGGTTTCATACACCGACGGACCATATTCATCGGCCACGAGGAAATTGCCGTTCTGCAAGCGCACGATGCCTTCGGAATCCAGCGCCGAACCGAGCACGCCAACACCGCCGGGCAGGCGGCTGGGGTTCAGCCCGCTGTAGACCTGACCATTGGCTTGTTTGAACGCGATGGTATCGACAACGCGGAAATTGCTGATCGCGCCATTGGCCGCGGTATCCACCTTGAAGGCTTCGATGCGCGGCGCCCAATCGATGGTGCCGCCGCCGGGACCGCGATCGCTGATGCCGTAAAACAGCCGCCGGCTGGAATCGTAAACCATATCCGATCCAAAGCTGAGGCGGTTGAGATTGGGGCCGACGCCCAGATTTGACAGATCGGTGGCATCACCAGCGACCTCGATCTTGCCAGCAAAGGTGACAGCAGCCGAAGCTGGAACCGCAGCCAGAACGGCGGCCGCAAGAAGCATGAAGCGCATGGAATTTCCCCTTTGTTAACACCCAGAAGTTAACCATCACGCATGACGGTGGCGCGACAGTTCGATTGCAAAAGCGTGACAGGCCGGAAGGCTGGCGTGCGGCCGGGGCTTGACCGGGCCGACTGCCAAACCGATAGCCCGGTCATGAACCGTCTGATTGGCAAGACCGCCCTCATCACCGGCGCGGCGCGCGGCATCGGCGAAGCCATCGCCCGCCGTTTTGCCGCGGAAGGGGCGTTGGTGTGGGTGACGGATATCGATCCCGCTGCCAAGGCCGTGGCGGACAGCATCGGCGGGCACTTTGCCTTGCTCGATGTCACCGACGAAGCGGCGTGGGATTTGGTGATGGCTGACGTCGGCGCGCTCGATATCCTCGTCAACAACGCCGGCATCACCGGGTTCGAAGGCGCGCCGGCCGCGCATAATCCCGAACATGCCAGCCTGGCCGATTGGCGCCATGTCCACGCCGTGAATCTTGATGGCACCTTCCTCGGCTGCCGCGCCGCGATCAGGGCCATGCGGCCGGCGGGCAAGGGCAGCATCATCAATATCTCGTCACGCTCCGGCATCGTTGGCATCCCGGCGGCGGCGGCCTATGCAAGTTCCAAAGCGGCGGTCAGGAACCACAGCAAATCGGTGGCCTTGTGGTGCGCGCAGGCTGGCCTCGCCATCCGCTGCAATTCCATCCACCCAGCCGCGATCATGACGCCGATGTGGGAACCGATGCTGGGTTCAACGCCGGCGGAACGTGAAGCCGCGATCAAGGCCTTCGTTGCCGACACGCCGCTGAAACGCTTCGGCACGGCAGATGAAGTCGCCGCCATGGCCGCCTATCTTGCCGCCGATGAAAGCGCCTATGTGACCGGCAGCGAATTCCACATTGATGGCGGAATCCTGGCTGGATCGGCCGCATCACCTGAGTGAACGCGACCAGTCCTAGCGAATTGATGGGGTATAAGATCAAAATCATGGTACAATGACCATGTTGTTACGCTTTGACTGGGCAACACCCGACGTGACCAATCTTTGGTCTGAGGATTAAAAGCTCATGAAAACATTCACCCGAATCTTGATTCTTGGCGCCGCATCACTTGCTTTGTCTGCCTGTTCGCAGACGACCAAGGAAGAAACCAACGAAGCCGCCAATTCGGCCGCCGATGATACCGCTGCCAATGCCGAAAAGGCCGGCGACGCGATCGAAAAGGCCGGTGACAATGCCAGCGCTGCCATCGACAAGGCCGGAGAAAACGCCAGCGATGCGATGGAGAAGGCCGGCGACAAGGCCGCTGCTTCTGCAGCCGAGGCCAAGCAGAACACTGGCGAGGCCATCGAAGAAGTTGGCAAGGACATGCAGCAGCCGAAATAACGGCAACTGCTGAACAAATTGGGGGCAGCCCGGCCACGCGGTCAGGCTGCCCCTTTTTGCGTCAGTTCACCTTGCGCTCCCGCCCGGCCCAGAACGGCTCACGCAGGTCCTTCTTCAGGATCTTGCCGCTGGGATTGCGCGGCAGTTCAGCAATGAAGTCCACCGATTTGGGGACCTTGAACCCGGCGATGCGTTCCCGGGCGAAGGCGATCAGTTCCTCCGGCGTCACCTCGGCCTTTTTCACCACAATCGCCTTCACGGCCTCGCCCCACTTGTCATCCGGCACGCCGATCACGGCACAATCGGCCACCGCCGGGTGCTCGTGCAGGGCGTTTTCCACTTCGGCCGGATAGATATTCTCCGCGCCCGAAACGATCATGTCCTTCACGCGGTCGTGGATATAAAGATAGCCATCTTCATCCAGGTAGCCAGCGTCCCCCGTCAGATACCAGCCGTCCACCACAGCCTTGGCGGTGGCTTCGGGTTTGCCATGATAACCGCTCATCACGCTCACCGATTTGATGCAGATCTCCCCCACCTGCCCCGGCGCCAGTTCGTGGCCATCGCCGTCGATGATCTTCACCTGGTTGCCGGGAAACGGCTTGCCGCAACCGCGCATGCGGGCGTTGCCAGCGGGATCATGATCATATGGCGGCAGATAGACGACCGTGCCACAGGTTTCGGTGGCGCCATAGCACTGGATGAAGCCGGCATTGGGAAACGCCGCCATCGACCGGCGCAGCACATCAAGCGGAATCGGCGAGGCACCATAGTAAAGCTCGGTCATGGCGGTGAGATCGGCCGGCACGGCTTCCAGATACTGGCAGATGGCCAGCAGCACGGCCGGAACGGCAAACATGCGGGTGATGCGTTCCCTGGCGATGGCGTTCACCATGCCCGGCACATCGGGGCGCGGCAGAATCACTATCGTGGCGCCGGCCTCCAGCGCGTGCAGCGCCCAGCCGCTGCCACCGATGTGGAACAGCGGCATGGCGACCAGCGCTACGTCACGCTCGTCCCAACGGCCCCAATCCTCACCGGTCAGCCTGCCCTTTTCGATGGTGCCGAGCAGCTGACGGTGGCTGAGCAGCGCGCCCTTGGGAAAGCCGGTGGTGCCGCTGGTGTAAAGCTGCAGCGCGACATCAGCCGGGGTGATGGCGGGCATGACATCATCAGCGACATGGCCCGCAATCCACTCGGCAAAGGCCGGGCGGCGCTCGAACGGCGCATCGAGCAGGATCACGGTCTTCAGATCGGTCGTGGCTCGCGCTTCGTCCACCAGCGGCAGGAAACCGGTTTCCGAAACGATGATGCCGATGCCCGCATCCGACAGGATATAGGCGATTTCGCGCGCCACCAGCCGGGCATTGATCGCCACCAGCACCGCACCCAGCCGGAAACAGGCGCACATCAGCGAGACATAATCGGGATGGTTCAGCGCCAGCCAGCCAACCCGGTCACCCTTCCCCACCCCGGCGCTGCGCAGCGCCGCCACCGTTTGCAGCACGCGTTCATGCAGATCGCCATAGCTCCACACCGCGCCGTCCACGCGGATGGCCGGCTTGTTGGGCGCGCTGGCGGCATGATGCCCGGTCAACGCCGCCAAGGTCGTGAAATTGCTGTTCATGCCGGTCCTCCCCGGGGATTTTCTGCCCGAGGGGGCGCGATTTTGCCACTCTCCATTGCGGGAAGCAGCCACGGTCTGTAAGGGCCACCGCCATGGATAATACGATCGTCGCCTTCGTGAATATCTTCACCATGATCACCGAAGTGATGATCTGGGGCTTGATCGTTTGGGCGATCTCCAGCTGGCTGGTCGCCTTCAACGTGGTCAACACCCGCAACCGTTTTGTCAGCGGCGTGCTGGACGCGCTCGACAAGATCTATGGCCCGATGGTGCGCCCCATCCGTCGCATCCTGCCGGATTTCGGCGGCATCGATCTGTCGCCGCTGGTGCTTTGGCTGCTGCTGCGCGGCCTGCAGATGCTGGTGCCGGCACTGGTGCTGGATTCGACAAGGCTGCCGCAGTGAGTGCTGTGCTGCTTGACGGCAAGGCCCGCGCCGCCGCCCTGCGCGCCGAAGTGGCGACTGGTGTGGCCGCGTTCGTGGCCGCCCATGGCCGCGCACCGGGGCTCACCGTCGTGCTGGTTGGCGATGATCCGGCCAGCGCGGTCTATGTCGGCTCCAAGGGCAAGGCCACGCGCGAAGCCGGGATGATCTCGGGCGAATATCGTCTGCCGGCCGATACCAGCGAGGCCGATCTGCTCGCCCTGGTGGCCACATTGAACGCCGATCCTGCAGTGGATGGCATCCTCGTCCAGATGCCGCTGCCGAAACAGATCGACAGTGATCGCGTGATTGCCGCCATCGATCCGGCCAAGGATGTCGATGGCCTGCACCCGATCAACACCGGCCTGCTGGTCAGTGGCCGCGACGGGTTGGTGCCGTGCACGCCATCGGGCTGCATGCTGCTGATCAAGGAAGCATTTGGAGGCAGTTCGGGGGGCAACATCGCCGGCGCGGAAGCCGTGGTGATCGGCCGTTCGATCCTGGTCGGCAAGCCGATGGCCGCGCTGCTCACCAACGCCAGCGCCACCGTTACCGTTGCCCACAGCCGCACCCGCGATCTGGCCGGCCACGTGGCGCGCGCCGATATCGTCGTGGCCGCTGTCGGCATCCCCGGCATGGTGAAGGGCGAATGGATCAAGCCCGGCGCCTGCGTGATCGATGTCGGCATCAACCGCATCGCCTTGCCCGATGGCAAGACGCGCCTTGTGGGCGACGTCGATTTCGAAGGCGCCATGGCTCGCGCCGGCTGGATCACTCCGGTGCCCGGCGGCGTTGGCCCGATGACCATCGCCTGCCTGCTGGCCAACACGTTGAAGGCCGCGCGCGCCCGGGCTGGCGCGTGACCGATCTTTCGCTCAACGGCCCGCTGGTTCAGCTGTTCATCTCGGCGTTTGTCACCCTGTTCGTGGTGATCGATCCGCCGGGCTGCGTGCCGATCTTTTCCAGCCTCACCGCCGGCACCACCCCCAAGCACCGCCGCGACATGGCGGTGCGGTCCAGCCTGATCGCGGCGGGCGTGCTGATCGCGTTTGCGTTGGGCGGCGAGGCGTTTCTGTCGGCGCTGGGCATCACCCTGCCCGCCTTCAAGATCGCCGGCGGCCTGATGGTGTTCGTGATTGCCATCGACATGGTGTTCGAAAAGCGCACCCAGCGCCGCGAATCCCGCGCCGAAGGCGTGAAATCCGCCGCCGATGCCGCTGGCAAGCCTCTGGAGGAGGAGGATATCTCGGTCTTCCCAATGGCCATTCCGATGCTGGCCGGGCCGGGGTCGATCGCATCGGTGATGCTGCTGTCGGCGCGCACCGATGGCGATGTCACCAAGGAAGCCGTGGTGCTGGGCGCGCTGGTCACCGTGCTGCTGCTCACCCTGCTCTGCCTGCTTGCAGCAGGGCCGATGATGAAGCTGATGGGCGCCAAGTTCGAAGGTGCGCTCACCCGTCTGCTGGGCGTGGTGCTGGCGGCGCTGGCGGCGCAGTTCGTGATCGACGGTATCAAGCAGAGCTTTGGCCTGTAACAGCCGGGATTGCTCGACAGGTTAAACGGCGCGGGCCAGACTGCCTCCTGCAACCACAGGAGACTCGACCATGCCCTCAGCCCTCATCATCGGTGCCTCGCGCGGCATCGGCCTTGGCCTCACGGCTGAACTGATCGGCCGCGGCTGGGACGTGGTGGCCACACAGCGCAGCTCATCACCCGCACTGGCCGCGACCGGCGCGCAAGTGGCAAATGTGGATATCGACGACAGCGACACGGTGACCGCGCTGGCCGGCAGCCTGGCCGGCAAGACCTTCGATCATGTGCTGATCAACGCCGGCGTTACCGGTGGCCGCGCCGATACCGCCAGCACCGTGAGCCGTGATGCCATGGCGCAGTTGTTCTGGACCAACGCCATCGCCCCGATCCGCGCCGGGCGCGTCCTGCTGCCGCTGGTCAGGGAAGGCGGCTCGATCGGCTTCATGACCTCGATCCTGGGTTCGGTGGGCGGCCGCACGCACGGCTATGCCGAACTCTACAGCGCCTCGAAAGCGGCGCTCAACAGCCTGAGCCGGGGCTTTGCCGTGCAGGATGTCGGCAGCCGCGCCGTGGCCGTGCTCAACCTGCACCCGGGCTGGGTGAAGACCGACATGGGCGGTGCCGATGCCGATATCGATGTCGCCACCAGCGTGAAGGGCCTGGCCGATGTGATCGCAGCGGCGCACCCGCCCGGTCAGGTCTATGTGGACTACAAGGGCAGCAGCATCCCCTGGTAGGCAGCAGACAGAAAAAGGGCGCCGCTCCGGTGGAGCGGCGCCCGTTCTTCTCGACCAGAGCCGGAAGAACCGACCCTTGCCGGATCAGGCAGCAACGCTGCTGCGACGGCGGCGGGCGGCGACGCCGACCATGGCGAAGCCGGCAATCAGCATCAGCCAGCTGGACGGTTCCGGAACCGCGCTGTCGACCAAGATGTTGTCGATGATCGGACCGGCCGAGTCATTCGGGCCAGCACCGCCAAAGGTGAGCAACAGCGAGCCGGCGCTGGTCGGGACGAACGACAGCGCATAGCTGACGAACGGGCGATTGCGGACCAGCGACTCAGTGTAGGTGCCCATGGTAGAGATGCCCGGGCCAGTGCTGCCGTACGAACCCTGGAAGCCCGAGATCAGCGTGAACACGGCGATGTTTTCGGGATCGGTGAAGCCCAGCGCGAAGTTGAAGATGTCGGCCGGGGTGCCGGCGCGCGGGTTGCCGCTGACAGCGAACGACACGGTGATCACGCGACCAGCGTTGAAGGCGATCGGATCCGACGTGACCGAACCGACGTTCGGCGAACCGACGAGATCAAGGCAGCGGCCGGCAGCACCGGCACACAGCACGCCCGCCGTGCCGTTGCTGACGATGTCAACGCCGCCAGTGACCGTAAAGCCGGGCACGTTGGTGGTGTTGTTGGCCCGCGGCGCCGAATCGAAATTCTGGCTGAAGATGGTCACTGCGGACGCCGGCATGGCCATCACGGCGGCAGCAGCAAGAGCAATCAGAATACGCATCGAAATCTCCCTGTGATACGTCGCCTGCCATGCAAACAACATGCCAAAATGGATGTTTCGAAATTTCTGTTTATTTTGCAGGGCGTTGAGACCATTACACGAATGGTCCATCCAAAACGGATGTAAAGCAGGCCGACAAGGCGCGTGCCGTTGGCAAGCACCCGGTCCGGTCAGGTTTTCCTCTGACAAACAGCCATACTGACCGCCCCGCGCCTCGAATCGGCCCTGTCTGGCGAGTCGGATTCATCATGCCTTAAAACTTCTGAAGTGAAAATTAGAAATTGGTTAACAATATTCGATTCTGACCCTGCCAGAAGCCGTTGCCCATCTCAGTCCCCGTGTGTGTAAAGATTCCCGACACATGCGCATGCCCGCCAGCGAGCCGAACGAAAGCGATGAGAGCGGCGGCACCCCGGCCGTCAGGCCATTTTCGGAACGACAGCGCTGGCCGGCCGCGCCGATGAGTCCGAAGCCGGCAATGAGCCTGGCCCGGTTGGGCAGTTCAGCATTGGCTGTTGATCACGACAGGACATTGAAGCGCATAGCAAGCTTCGCCACAGCGGGCGCACGCGTCAATCACACCACAGCAAAACCGCAGGGCTCAGCGCCCGTCGCGCCGCCCCAGCAGGCGCAGCCGCAGCGCGTTCAGCTTGATGAAGCCGGCGGCATCACGCTGATTATAGGCGCCGCGGTCATCCTCGAAGGTGACGATGCCGGCCGAATAGAGGCTGTAGGGCGATTTGCGCCCCACCACGCCCACATTGCCCTTGTACAGCTTCAGCCGCACCGTGCCGGTCACCTTGTCCTGGCTGTGATCGATGGCGGCCTGCAGCATCTCGCGCTCCGGGCTGAACCAGAAACCGTTATACAGCAGCTCGGCATATTTCGGCATCAGCTCATCCTTCAGATGCGCCGCGCCGCGATCCAGCGTGATCTGCTCGATGCCCCGGTGCGCGATGTGCAGGATGGTGCCGCCCGGCGTTTCGTACATGCCGCGCGATTTCATGCCGACGAACCGGTTTTCCAGCAGATCGAGCCGACCGATGCCATGGCGCTTGCCCAACTCGTTGAGCTTCGCCAGCAGGGTGGCGGGCGACAGGCCTTCGCCATTGATCGCCACCGCATCGCCGCTCTGGAAATCGACGGTGATATATTCCGGCGCATCCGGCGCGTCTTCCGGGTGATCGGTGCGGCTGTAGACATAATCCGGCACTTCTTCCCACGGATCTTCCAGCACCTTGCCCTCGGATGACGTGTGCAGCAGGTTGGCATCGGTCGAGAACGGGCTCTCGCCGCGCTTGTCCTTCGCCACCGGGATCTGGTGCTGTTCGGCAAAGGCGATCAGCGCCTCACGGCTGGTCAAATTCCATTCCCGCCACGGCGCGATGATGCGGATATCGGGCGCCAGCGCATAATAGCCCAGCTCAAACCGCACCTGGTCATTGCCCTTGCCAGTCGCCCCGTGGGACACGGCATCGGCACCCGTCATCTTGGCAATCTCGATCTGGCGCTTGGCAATCAGCGGTCGCGCGATCGACGTGCCGAGCAGATACAGGCCTTCATACAGCGCGTTGGCGCGCATCATCGGGAACACATAATCCTTCACGAACTCTTCGCGCAGATCGTCGATGAAGATATTCTCCGGCTTGATGCCGAGCAGCAGCGCCTTGGCCCGCGCCGGCTCCAGCTCTTCACCTTGGCCCAGATCGGCGGTGAAGGTGACGACCTCGCACTGATATTCCGTCTGCAGCCACTTCAGGATCACGCTGGTATCCAGCCCGCCCGAATAGGCCAGCACCACCTTGTTGATCGAATCAGCCATCGTCATTCCCTCACGTTGTGGTTGCGCGCCTATTTGCTAAGCTCCCGCAACGCAAGCGGAGGCGTTACCGTGGCCGACACACCAAAGACATTACCAACCGATGCCAGCGTTCCGGCCTTCCTCGCCGCCCTTGAACCCGCCCGCCGCCGCGAAGAAGCCTTGGGCCTGGCCGCCCTGCTCGAAACAGTCGCCGGCTGCCCACCCGTGCTGTGGGGCAGCAGCATCATCGGCTATGGCATCTATGATTACACCTATGCCTCCGGCCGCACCGGCACTTGGCCCCGCCTCGGCTTCTCCCCGCGCAAGGCGAACCACTTCGTGTATCTAATGGACGGCTTCGACGGCCAGGCCGACCTTCTGGCTGGGTTGGGCAAGGCCAGCACCGGCGTGTCGTGCCTCTACATCGAGAAACTCGCCGATATCGATATAGACGTACTGGCCGAAATGGCCCGGCGGTCGTGGGCGATGATGGCGGCGCGCTATCCGGTCTGACGGAAGAAGGCCCTCCCGCGGACAGGGACCCGTCCCTGCCCCCGTTTGTTCTTGAGCACCCCTCACCTTCCACACGTCACCCCGGACATGATCCGGCTGCGATGCCATTGGCTCTTCGCCATGCGTAGACTCCACGGCTGCGGTGGCAACGCGCCCGCCGCTAGTCTGGTTGACCCGAGATCAAGGCAATGAAGAGGAGGGCTCATACCAACTCTCACTGATATTCACCCATGCGCCCATTGGCGCAGTCCGATGGACATTATGCGCCAAGGCTGATCGGTGAGGCGGTTCCATGCGAAGCAGCAATGGTC
>Ga0164294_10000429_pt1 | contig 40073 bp, 28 predicted proteins | sample GEODES005metaG_FD_111479 | JGI IMG/M metagenome (GOLD analysis project Ga0164294, IMG submission 111479) | Oligotrophic lake water microbial communities from Sparkling Lake, Wisconsin, USA - GEODES005 metaG | ecosystem: Environmental > Aquatic > Freshwater > Lake | place: USA: Sparkling Lake... | reverse complement strand
CGCGACCGTGCCGGTCCATGAGTTCCCGATCGACTCCTGGCTGCGGGTGATGGACATCAACCTCAACGGCCTGTTCTACTGCAACCGCGCGATCGTGCCGCTGATGCTCGAGAACGGCTATGGCCGCATCGTCAACATCGCCTCGGTCGCCGGCAAGGAAGGCAATCCGAACGCCAGCGCCTATTCGGCATCCAAGGCCGGCGTGATCGGCCTCACCAAGTCGCTCGGCAAGGAACTGGCCGGCAAGGGCGTGATCGCCAACGCGCTCACCCCCGCCACCTTCGAGAGCCCGATCCTCGCCCAGCTGCCGCCGAGCCAGGTCGAGTATATGCGCTCGAAGATCCCGATGGGTCGCCTCGGCGAAGTCGAGGAATCGGCGGCGATGGTGTGCTTCATGGCCTCGGAGGAGTGCAGCTTCACCACTGCATCGACTTTCGACACCTCGGGCGGCCGAACCACCTTCTGATGCCCCAGCGCCCGCCCTTCATCGATCCGCACGTCCATCTCTGGAACCTGTCGCACATCCGCTATCCGTGGCTGATGCCGCCGTTCGGCGATGACGGGCCCAATGGCAGCGTCGAGCCCATCGCCTCGGACTATGGGCTCGACGACTATCTGGCCGATGCGGGCGAGTGGGACGTGCGCGGGATCGTGCATATCGATGCGGGCGCGCATCCGGGCGACGCGCTGCGCGAGACCGAATGGCTCCAGGCGATGGCCGACGAGCGTGGCATGCCGAACGGCATCGTCGCCTTCGCCGCTTTGGAAAGCCCGACACTCGAGGGCCTGCTCGGCGCGCATGTCGCGCACCCCAAGGTGCGCGGCATCCGCCATATCGTGAACTGGCACGCCGATCCGCAGCGCAGCTATTCGCCGGCGGACATCACCACCTCGGACGCGTGGATGCGCGGCTTCGGCCTGCTCGCGAAATATGACCTGAGCTTCGATCTCCAGGCCTATCCCGGCCAGTTCGCCCACCTTGCCGGGCTGATCGCGAAGCATCCGGACATTCAGGTGATCGTCGATCATGCCGGCATGGCGATCCCCGGCGACGAAGACGGCTGGGCGGTCTGGCGTAACGGCATGGCCGCGCTCGCGGCGCTGCCCAATGTCGCGGTCAAGATCTCCGGCATGGGCTTCACCTGGCGCCCCTGGGACCTCGACCGGGCCCGCCCCTATGTGCTCGAGACGATCGAGCTGTTCGGCACCGACCGGGCGATGTTCGCCAGCAACTTCCCCACCGACAAGCTGTTCGGCAGCTTCGACCGGCACCTCGGCGCCTATGACGCGATCACCTTCGATTTCTCGGCGGACGAGCGCGCCGCGCTGTTCGCCGGCAATGCCAACCGCATCTATCGTCTGGGCCTGACCCTATGACCCTGCGCGTCGTCGATCTTCGCACCGAGAACACCGTTGACCTGCTCGGCACCGAGGCTGCGCGGCCCCGCCTGTCCTGGCGGATCGAGAGCGATGCGCCGGGCACGGTGCAGACCTATTACCGCGTCCGCGCCGCTGCCAGCGCCGAAGCGCTCACCAACGGCGAACTGCTGTGGGACAGCGGCGCGGTGCCCGGCGATGCCAGCTTCGACATCGCCTATGGCGGCCCGGCCCTCGCCTCGATGCAGCGCGTCTGGTGGTGGGTCGAAGCCCGCGACAGCAGCGGCCGCGTCGCCCAGTCCGCCCCCGCCTGGTTCGAGACCGGTCTGCTCTCGCCCGAGGACTGGCACGCCGACTGGATCGAAGCCGAGGACGCATTCGCCGCCGCCGAGCGCGCCGCTGGCGTGTCCTGGGTGTGGAGCGAGACCGCGCTCGACGATCGCCCCCACGCCTTCCGCCTCGATTTCGACGCCCCTGCCGATCTGGTCCGCACCGAAGTGCTGGTCGCCGGCAAGGACCATCTGCGCGGCGTCTGGGTCAATGGCGAGAAGTCGCCGCTCGACTGGCATTTCGACTGGGATACCTATCTCCCCTTCTGGGGCACGCTCGCCCCCTATGCCGGCGAGATCAAACCGGGCCGCAACAGCATCTGCGCGCTGGTCGAGGCCGACACCACCGGCTTCTTCCCCGTCGATGGCGGCGCCTTCGCCGCGCTGATCCGCCTCTACCGCGCCGATGGCAGCGTCGATCGCATCGTCAGCACGGCATTCCGCCTGATGCCCTCCCCGCCCGAAGGCTGGACGGCACCGGACTTCGACGCCGGCGACTGGACCGCGCCCGTCTCCAGCGGCGCCAATGTCCATAACGATCCGCGCCCCAGCGAGCCGGTGATGCTGCTGCGCACCGAGTTCACCGCCGACCGCCCGGTCGTCGCCGCTCGGCTCTACGCGACTGCACTCGGCGCCTATGACGCGCGGATCAACGGCCAGCCCGTCTCGGGCGCGATCCTGGCGCCCGAGATCAGCGTCGCCGCCGATCATGTCCTCTACCAGGTCTATGACGTCACCGACCTGATCCAGCCGGGCGCCAATGCATTCGGCGCGACCGTAGGCGATGGCTTCTATGCCAGCCCGTTCGGCTGGCGGATCGAGCGCTACGGCTTCGGCCCCGCCCCGCGCCGCTTCCGCGCCCAGCTCCGCCTCGATTACGCCGATGGCTCCAACGCGTGGGTCGAGACCGGCCCCGACTGGCGCCTCGCCCCCTCGGCGATCAGCAAGTCCGAAATCTATGACGGCGAGACCCGCGACGCACGCGACGAGCAGCCCGGCTGGGACCTGCCCGGCTTCGACGCCTCGGCATGGGCCAAGGCCAAGCGCGGAGCCGAGCCCGATACCCGCCTGATCGCCCAGACCTCGCCGCTGCTCGAGCGCACCGGCAGTCTCAAGGCGCGCAGCGTCAGCGAGCCGCTGCCCGGCCGTTATGTCTTCGATTTCGGCCAGAACTTCCCCGGCTGGGTCCGCATCCGCGCGACCGGCCCGGCGGGCACGACGATCACCGCCAAGTTCGCCGAGCTGCTCAATCCGGACGGCACTGCCGATCTCGCCAATCTCCGCCTCGCCAGGGCGACCGACAGCTTCACGCTGGCCGGCACCGGCGACGAGGCCTTCGAACCGAGCTTCACCTATCACGGCTTCCGCTATGTCGAGATCGCCGGCTATCCGGGCGTGCCGACCCTCGACGATATCGAGGGCGTGGTCGTCCACAGCGCCTGCCGCGAGACCGGTGGCGTGACCTTCCACGACGCGCCGCTGCTCCAGACGATCTTCGACAACGCGATGTGGAGCCAGCGCTCGAACTTCTTCGCGGTGCCCACCGATTGCCCGCAGCGCGACGAGCGCATGGGCTGGATGGGCGACATCCAGGTGTTCGCGGACGCCGCCGCGTTCAACATGGAGGTCGATCCCTTCCTCCGCCGCTTCCTGCTCGAAGCGCGTGCGGCGCAGCGCCCCGATGGGGCCTATCCGATCGTCGTGCCGCAGCCGCTCTCCTTCCCCGATGTGGTGACCGCAGGGTGGAGCGAGGCCGGGATCATCCTGCCCTGGCAGCTCTGGCAGCGCTACGGCGACACTGCGGTGATCGACGAGAATTGGGACGCGATGACGGGCTGGATGGCCTATCTCGATCGCGGCAATCCCGATGGCGTCTGGCGCCACGATCGCGGGCTTGATCTCGGCGACTGGCTCTCGGTCGATGCGATCAAGCCCGATGACGAGACCACCCCGCGCATCCTCTGCGCCACCGCCTATTGGGCCTGGTGTGCCGAGCTGATGGCTGAGATGGCCGAGGCAAGCGGCCGCGACTCCGGCGAATGGCGCACCCTGCACGCGAAGATCGCCACTGCCTTCGCCGCAGAGTTCGTCGCGGCCGACGGCACCGCCGGCAATGGCAGCCAGGCCAGCCAGGTGCTCGCGCTGTTCATGGGTCTGGTCCCTGAGGACCGCCGCAGCGCCGCCGCCGAAGTGCTCGCGAACGACATCCGCGCGCGCGGCATGAAGCTCTCCACCGGCTTCCTCGGCACGCCCTATATCCTCGACGTGCTCGCCGATGCCGGCCGGCATGACGAAGTCGCGGGGCTGCTGCTCCAGACCGGCTATCCGAGCTGGGGCTATATGCCTGCCCAAGGCGCTACGACGATGTGGGAGCGCTGGAACGGCGACACCGGCGACCTGTCGATGAACAGCTATAACCATTATGCGTTCGGCGCGATCGTCGGTTTCTTCTACCGCCGCCTCGCCGGCATCGCCCCCGCCGCGCCCGGCTTCCGCCGGATCGCCGCGCGGCCGCTCTGGTATCCGGCGATCGGCCGGGTCTCGGCGCGCTACGAATCCGTCGTCGGCACGATCGCCGCCGAAACCGATGGCGATGCGAGCGGGCTCACCCGCTTCACGCTCACCATCCCCGCCAACACCATCGCCGAAGTCGACCTGCCCGGAAGCGGCTGGCGCCTCGGCGGCACGCCGGTCGACAGCCGCACGGAAGTCGGCGCCGGCACCCATGCATTCATGAAATCCGGAGAGTGACGATGCCTACCCTCGGCCTGATCCATAATTCGGCAACACTGGTGCCGATCTTCACCGAGATCGCATCGCGGGTGATGCCGGCCGACGTCAAGTTGCTCCACTTCGTTGACGAGAGCACGATCAAGAACACGATCGCCGCCGGCCATCTCCAGAAGTCGACGATGCGCCAGGTGGTCCGGCTGGTCGGCTCGGCCTTCGATGCCGGCTGCGACGTCGCGATGGTCACCTGCTCGTCGATCGGCAAGGCCGTCGAGATGGCGGCCGAGCTCTACGACCAGCCCGTGCTGCGCGTCGATCGCGCCATGGCCGAGAAGGCCGTCGCCAGCGGCACGCGTATCGGCGTGGTCGCCACGCTCTCCACCACGCTCCAGCCGACCGCCGACCTCGTCCGCCGCGTCGCCGCCGAGCAGGGCAAGCAGATCGAGATCGTCGAGCATCTCTGCGAAGGCGCGTTCCAGGCCGTCATGGCCGGCGACGGTGCCACGCATGACCGCATCGTCGGCGAAGGCCTGACCGAGGGCATGAAGGGCGTCGACGCCATCGTCCTCGCCCAGGCATCGATGGCGCGTGTCGTCGCAAGCCTGCCCGAGGGTGCGGTGTCGGCGCCGGTCTATGCCAGCCCCGAGCTCGGCATGGAGCATGCCCGCGCCGTCCTGGCGAGCCTTTCCAAGTGAAGAAGCGGCGGCTGGTCCTCGGCTTCCTCGCCACGCTGTCGATCATCACCTTTATCGACCGGCTGGCGATCGCGGTCACCGGCCCGTCGATCCAGAAGGATCTCGGCATCACCCCCGCCGAATGGGGCTGGGTGCTGAGCGCCTATGTCATCGCCTATGCGGTGTTCGAGATCCCCTCGGGCGCGATGGGCGACAAGCATGGCTATCGCAAGGAGCTGACCCGGATCACGGTCTGGTGGTCGTTCTTCACCGCGATCACCGCGGTGTGCCGCAACTTCTGGCAGCTCGCCGCCGCGCGCTTCCTGTTCGGCCTCGGCGCCGCCGGTGCCTATCCCAACATGACCGGCGTGCTCTATCGCTGGCTGCCGGCGCGCGAGCGTGCGCGCGGCCAGGGCGTGATCTGGGCGGCGAGCCGCTTCGGCGGCGCCCTCGCCCCGCTGCTGCTGGTCCCCGCCAACAAGCATCTCGGCTGGCAGGCGGTCTTCGTCATCCTCGGCGTCATCGGCGCGATCTGGGCGTTGGCCTGGTGGAAATGGTTCCACGACAAGCCGGCCGAGCAGCCCGGCATCACCGCCGCCGAAGTCGCCGAGATCGGCAATGACGAGCATGCCGGCCATAGCGGCACGCCGTGGAAGAAGCTGTTCGGCCTGCCCCAGCTCTGGCTGATCTCGATCGCCTATCTGTTCTACGCGTTCGGCAGCTGGTTCTTCTTCGGTTGGTTCCCCACCTGGATGGTCAAGGGCGCCGGCTTCACCGTCGACGAGATGGGCCTGTACGGCTCGATCCCGTTCCTGCTCGGCGTGGTCGGCAACCTGGTCGGCGGCGTGCTGTGCGATCGCCTCGCCGCGCGCATCGGTATCCGCAACGCCTATCGCCTGATCGCCTCGGTCTGCCTGGTGGTCACCGCCGCGCTGCTCGTCGCGATGAGCCTGGCGACCAGCAAGTTCGCGATCGTCGCACTTGCCGGCGCCGCCTTCATGGTCATGGACCTGATGCTGCCGGCCGCCTGGGCGATGTGCATGTCGATTGGCGGCCGCTTCGGCGGCACCGCTTCGGGCGTGATGAACACCGCCGGCAATCTTGGCGGCTTCGTCTGCTCGGTGGCGTTCGGCTACGTCGTCGCCGCCACCGGCAACTACAACCTGCCGCTGCAGGGCGTGGCCCTCATGGTCGTCATCGCCGCCGTGATCTTCGCGACGATCGATTGCACCAGGGGGTTCGACCACAAGGCATCGCCCGCAGCACTCTGAGGGAGAGGAAATATGCGCTGGTTGCTGACCACCGCCGCTGCAGGCTGCGCGCTCGCTGCGTCCGCCGTGCACGCGCAGGACCGTACGCCGCCGCTCAAGGTGTCGGCCAATGGCCGCTACCTGGAATCGCAGGGCAAGCCGTTCTTCTGGCTGGGCGACACCGGCTGGCTGCTGCTCGGCAAGCTCAACCGCGAGGAGACCGAGGCCTATTTCGCCAAGCGTGAGGCGCAGGGCTACAACGTCATCCAGGTGATGATGCTGCACGGGCCCAAGATGGCGAACCCGATCGCCGGCCCCGCCCTCATCGACGGCGACCTCACCCGCCCGCGCGTCACCCCCGGCAGCGATCCCGCCAAGCCCGGCGAATATGATTATTGGGACCATCTCGACTGGGTGTTCGATCGCGCCGCCGCGCACGGCCTCTACATCGCGCTGGTGCCGGTCTGGGGTGACTTCGCCGACTATCGCCTGCTCAACGTCGATACCGCCCCGGTGATCGGCCGCTTCGCCGCCGAGCGCTACAAGAACAAGCCCAACCTGATCTGGGTGAATGGCGGCGATCGCTATCCCGAGCTCTCCCCGCTCGCCTGGGACATTCTCGGCAAGACGATCCGCGCGATCGATCCCGACCATCTGATGACCTATCACCCGGCCGGCCGCGCCAGCTCGTCCTGGATGTTCCACGACGCGCCCTGGCTCGACTTCAACATGTACCAGTCGGGCCACCAAAGCTACGCGCAGGACCACCAGCTCAACGCGCGCGGCGAGGACAACTGGGTCTACACCACCGACGATCTCTCGCGCAGCCCGGCCAAGCCGACGATCGATGCCGAGCCGAGCTACGAGAACATCCCCCACGGCCTCGATCGCGCACCCGAGCCGCGCTGGGGCGCCGCCGACGCGCGCCGCTATGCCTGGTGGTCGGTCCTCGCCGGCGCCTTCGGCCACACCTATGGCGAGAACAGCGTCATGCAGTTCTTCGTGCCGGGCACCCAGGCCAATGCCTATTGGCCCAAGCTCTCCTGGCAGCAGGGGCTAGACGCCCCCGGCGGCAGCCAGATGCACCATCTGAAGGACCTGATCCTCTCGCGCCCCTTCTTCGAGCGCGTGCCCGACCAGTCGCTCATCCCGGACAGCGGCCCGCGCTACGAGCGCGTCGCCGCCACCCGCGGCAAGAGCTACGCGATCGCCTATACCTATACCGGCCGCCCCTTCCATGTCCGGATGGGCAAGATCAGCGGCGCCCGCGTCCGCGCCGCCTGGTTCGATCCGCGCACCGGGGCCAGCACGCCGATCGGCACCTTCGCCAACACGGGCGTCCGCCTGTTCACGCCGCCCGGCAAGACCGCACCGGACAATGACTGGGCGCTCGTGCTCGACGACGCCAAGGGGAACAACCAGTGACGACCTTCGCCCTCGCCACCGCCCTCCTGCTCGCCGGCGCCGCCGCACCGCTGCCCGCGATCGCGCAGGGAGAAGCCCAAAAGGCATCGCCCGCCGCCGCCAAGGTCGCGCATGAGCGGCTGTACATCGGCTCGGCCTGGTATCCCGAGCAATGGCCCGAAAGCGCCTGGGCCGAGGATCTCCGGCTGATGCAGGGCCACGGCGCCAATGTCGTGCGGATCGGCGAATATGCCTGGAGCAAGATGCAGCCCGAAGAGGGCAAGTACGACATGGACTGGCTGGTCCGCGCGGTGCGGCTGGCCAACAAATACGGCATGAAGGTCGTGATCGGCACGCCGACCGACACGCCGCCGGCCTGGATGACGCAGAAATACCCGGACACGCTCCAGATCGACGGCACCGGCAAGCAGATCGGCCATGGCGGCCGCCGCCAGTTCTCGATCTCGTCGAGCCGCTACCGCGCCTTCGCCCGCGACATCGTCACCCGCATGGCGCAAGCGCTCAAGGACGAGCCCAATGTCATCGGCTGGCAGATCGGCAACGAGCCGACCGACGAGAGCTATGACCCCGAAGCCCGCGCCGCCTGGGTGGCGTGGCTCAAGCAGCGCTATGGCACGCTCGACAAGCTCAACGCCGCCTGGACCACCGAATACTGGTCGCAGACCTATACCGCCTGGGATCAGGTGCCGTTCAACAGCGACAAGGCCAATCCCGGCTGGATGCTCGAGCTCAAGCGCTTCATCACGTCGCAGTGGCGCGCCTTCCACCGCAACCAGATCGACGCGGTCCGCGCCGTCGTGGGCGACAAGCAGTTCATCACGATCAACTTCGGCGGGCTCGGCTGGGCCAATCGCTTCGATCGCTACGAGATGAACCGCGACCTCGATTTCGCCTCGTGGGACGAATATGTCGGCATGGGCCATGTGAAGCCCTATCGCATGGGCGCCACCCATGACCTCGTCCGCGGCTGGAAGCGCAAGAATTTCTGGGTGATGGAAACCCAGCCCGGCTTCGTGAACTGGGCCCCGGTCAGCAACATGCTCTATCCCGGCGAGACCCGCGCGGTCGCCTGGCAGGCAGTCGGCCACGGCGCCGACGCGGTGCTCTACTGGCAATGGCGCAACGCGCTGAACGGCCAGGAGACGATGCACGGCTCGATCGTCGGCCCCGACGGCAAGCCGCTGCCCGTCTATCCCGAGATCCAGCAGATCGGCCGCGAGATGAAGGCCGCCTCGCCGGCGCTGGCGGGCACCACCCCGGTCTCCCCGGTCGCGATCCTCCAGGACTATCCCAGCCGCTGGGCGATCGACTTCCAGCTCCACCACAAGGATTACGACCAGATCGAGACGCTGCTCGACTATTACCAGCCGCTCAAGGACGCGCTGGGCGCCGTCGATGTGGTCGAGGCCGCCGAGGCCCCGCTAGCCGGCTACAAGCTGGTCGTAGCCCCCAGCCTCAACGTCATCACGGATGCGACAGCCAAGCGCCTGAGCGACTATGTCCGCGCCGGCGGCCACCTGATCCTCGGCCCCCGCTCGGGCATGAAGGACGAATATAACCGCCTCGACACCGTCCGCCAGCCCGGCCCGCTCGCCGAGCTGCTCGGCGGCCAGGTCGAGCAATTCTACGCGCTCGATGAACCGATCGAGGTCGGTGCTGAAGGTCATTGGGGCAAGGCGACGATCTGGGCCGAAATGCTCTCGACCAGCGCACCCGACACGCAGGTGCTGCTGCGCTACGGCAAGGCCAATGGCTGGCTCGACGGCAAGCCCGCGGTGATCTCGCGCAAGGTCGGCAAGGGCAGCATCACCTATGTCGGCGCGCTGGTCGACGACAGCGTGATGAAGGGGCTGATCGACACCGCCCTCGCCGACGCCAAGGTGGCGCGCGACTTCGCCGTGCCCGAGGATGTCGAGCTGATGACCCGCGAGGGCCAGGGCAAGCGCATCGTCATCCTGGTCAACCATAGCCGCGAGACCCGCGAGGTGGCCCTGCCCGCAGCGATGACCGACCTGCTGGCGGGCGGGAAGGTCAGCAAGGTGACGCTGGGTGGCGAGGGCGTGGCGGTGCTGCAGCGCTAAAACCTCCACTATTTCCCCTCCCTGCAAGGGAGGGGTCGGGGGTGGGTTAGAAAAGGCCGGGCTCGATGCCCGGCCTTTTCTTTTTCGATGCCGTTTCGCTGGGCGCCTCCGGAAGACCGGAGGCGCAACCCACCCCCAGCCCCTCCCTTGCCGGGAGGGGAGCAAGAAGGGTCGCCTTCGCGCGGATGACGAGGGAATATGCGTTCGCTTGACTTGGCCGTTTCTTCGGCGGAACCCGAGACCAACCGTCACCCCGGTCTTGTACAGGGGTACACCGCGAGGCGGGGGCTACATTCTCGACTCAAATGCGCAATGAGCAGCCAATCCAGCCATGTGCTGGTGGCTGAGTCCATAGCCTTGACCGAATCTCGTCGAGTGCCTCAGTCTGCGGCTATGCCCAAAGGTCGCCGATCACCCATTCGAACCCCTCAGCCAATATCCTTGGATGGGTTCTACCGACACAGTGGCTTGACCGAGTGCGTGGCATTCATAGAGCGGGCGCTTGAGCGGGCAGGTGTTAGAGACGAGCCGCAGATCCCTTATCAACGCGAAGTGTTGCGCGATCTGCCAGATCCGCTCGACGAGGACGCACTCGCCGAAATGCTGGCCTACTGGACCTATGATTTGTCAAAGCTGCTGGAACGTGGCCGCGGATATCGTCGGGAAGTGCCGGCCAAACCGAAAATTGATATTGTCCTGGAGATCACAAGCAAGGGCAATTTCAAGGCCGAGTGGTTCCCGCGCGATGTGGATTATTGGGGACAGTGTAGTAACCCCGAAGGCTGCGATTTTATCGCTTGGCGACGAGCGGATTCACGAGGCATCGGCTATCATACGCGTCCTTCGAATGAGCTTTTCTTTATCCATAACGTCGAGCATTGCCTCTACACCCTCAAGGATCGTGATCCTGTGCACAGGGCGGCGCTCGATCATGTGCTTCTAACTGCCTGCGCCAAAGTGGTCGATATGCTGAAGGCGCGACTGTCCTACCATTTTGACGTTAGGATGGTCACTGACCTGTTTGTCGAATGGGCTGAAGACGACGAAGGGCGCTTCTCCAGTCCAGATGGATTCATGTCGCCATCGATCGTCACTAGCTGGGAGATCGAGGATCCGGAGGTTCGCCAGAAGCGCAATGAAGTTCGCGAACTCAACGAGATGGCAGACAGGCTTGGTTTCTCCGAGGCCGAGTTCATAGAAGCGCGCGACTATGAAATGAACCGCGTCCGATCGACTGGTCCTGCTCCAGCCCCCCACACATTCGTCGATCGGCTCGTCAGAGAGATGAAGAAGCGGGGGCTGAAGGCCACCCGATCTAGCGTCGAACGCGCGATATATCTGGTGGATCGGTATCGGAATGTGGTGCCGATCCGATAATCTCTCTGTCGCCTCGGTTCGACCCGCGCGACTTCATGAGTCTCGGCACAAGGGGAGGTGACGCTGAACTTCAATAAGGCGCGACAACCCGCCCCAAACCTATCCCCCCAGCCGAACCGTCTCGAAGAACCCGTCCCCGCCCATCTGACCGCCCTTGAGCACCAGCTCAAGCCCATCCACGCCAGCATCCGCGGAATGCGCCCGCACCAGCGGCGCGCCGCGTTCGATCGGTGCGGCCCAGGTCAGCGCGTCGATGCCGAGCTGCGCGACGCCGTGGCTCGAGGTGTCGCCGCCGGCAAACAGCAGCCGCTGCAGCCCGGCCCGGCGCACCACCTGTCCGGCAACCCGGCCCAGCGCCTGACCCAGCTTCTCGCCCGCCGCCGGCGCGGCCGCATCCAGCGGCCCCTCGGCCGAATGGATCAGCGCCTTGCCCTGCCCGGTCAGCGCCGCCACCGCTGCGTCGGCCAGCCGCGCCTCCTCGGCCTCGGAGCCGTCAAGCAGCGCGCCAACGTCGGCCAGCGTGGCCGCAAAGCCATCGGAAGCGCTCCGCGCGATCTGTCGCGCGGTCACCGGAGAACAGCTACCGCTAATCACTAGCAACTGGTCGACCGCCCCGGCGCGCAACTCCGCCGGCTGCCCGTCGATCAATCCCGCCGCCTGCCACGCCAGCACCAGCGCGCGCGTCACGCCCGAGCTGCCCGCCGCGAAGCGTACGCCGCGCGACAGCAGCACGTCGCCCGCCGCCGCCAGATCCTCCATCGCGACGCCGTCGAACAGCACCGCATCCGCTTGCACCGCGTCGAAGGCATCGCCCGCCTGTCCCGCCCGGATCGCCTCCAGCGACACCAGGGCGACCCGCGTATCACTTTGCCCGGCAAGGTGCCGGATCAGGTCCGCCTCGTGCATCGGCGTGACCGGGTGGCGCGACATGGTCGGGTGGCGGTCGATGCGGAACACCTCCGCCCCCGCCGCCGCGAACAGATTGCCGAACGCGACATAGCGGCGCAGGTGCGGCGCGCCGACCAGGATCGCCGCCTTGCCCGGAAATGCCGCGAGCCCCAGGTCGAGCGCCCGGCCGATCGATCCGGTGGTCGGGCTGGAATCGAAGGTCGAGCAGGTCTTGTAATGAACCGTCGCCCCCTCCCCCAGCGCCGCGAAGACGGGCGGCAGATGCGCGTCCATCCATTCCGGCGACTGGCTGCGGCTGTCCCCGGCAATGCCGATCGCCCGCGCCTCGGCAAAGCGCGCCCGCAGCGCCGCATCGGGCGCGCGCAGGAACAGCACCGCCGGTACCCCGCCCTCGGCAAGCTGCTCGAGCACATCGGTGGAGCCGGTGAAATCGTCGCCGTAGAAGCCGTAGAGGAGGGATTGAGCCATCTGCGCCATTTCTTCGTCATCCCCGCGAAAGCGGGGACCCATCTCCTATGCGTGCCCCAATCTCACCGGTGCGTTTGCCGCGCGTGCGGGAGATAGGTCCCCGCTTTCGCGGGGATGACGGGTGTTACCCGCCAAACGCGCCCAGCGCCGCGGCCAGCTCGGGCGCGTCCTTCGCGGCCTGCTCGGCCGGCACCCCGGCAACCGCAGCGTCCCAGGCCTGGCGCAGCGCGCGCACGCCTGCTGCCGGGCCGCCCGGATGCGCCATGATCCCGCCGCCGGCGGCGAACATGCAGTCGACCGATCCCAGCGCGGCATAGGTCGGCGCCGCCTGCCGGGCCGACTGGCCGGAGGAGAAGACCGGCATGATCTCGCAGCCCTTGTTCGGCGCGTCGAACATCGGCGTCAGGCATTCCCGCGCCGAGGCGATCACGCTCTCATTGGTCTCGCAGAACTTGTTGTCGATGCCGTTGACATGCGTGTGGTCGATGCCCGCCAGCCGCCACAGCTTCTGGAAGGCGATATAGCTCATCCCGATCGCCGGCGAGCGGCCGAGCATGCCCCAGCCGTTGCGATGGCCGTGGATCGGCAGCTGCGAATGGGCGCGCAGCATTTTCATCGCCGGCAGGCCGATCGAGTTCATGCTCGCCATGATGCAGGTGCCGCCCTCGGCCAGCACATGGTCGTGCCGCGCCAGCATCTCGTCGATCTCCCCGGTCAAATTGGCGGCGAACATCACCTTCTTGCCGGTGCGCTGGGCATGCTCGTTGATCACCCGCATCACCGCGCTGACGCGCTCGTTGAACGGGCAATGCGGCCCGTCGGCCTGGAGCTCGTCGTCCTTGATGAAGTCGATCCCGGCCTCCACCAGCCCGCGCACCTGCTCGGCGGTTGCCTCAGGGGAGAGGCCGACGCTCGGCTTGATGATCGTGCCGATGATCGGCCGGCCATGGACGCCGGCGAGCTTGCGCGTGCCCTCCACGCCGAATTGCGGCCCCTGATAGCGGGTCAGGAATTCGGGCGGCAGCTTCAGGTCGATCAGCCGCAGCCCGGAAAAGGCCTTGAGCTCGCTGAGGTTGCCGTTGACCGTCGCCAGCAGGTTCGGGAGCGACAGCCCCATGTTCGACACCGGCCAGGACAGCACGACACGTGCCGCCCGCCGGGTCGCGTCACCCGACTTGGGCAGCCCCGATCCCGGCAGCGATGGCACCGCGACTTCGCCCAGCTCGGTCAGCTCCTCCACCCGCGCGGCATGGGCCTCGCGCAGCTCATCGGTCTCGCCCGGCACGCGGACGAAGGTGCCGGTCGATTGCTCGCCCGCCATCGTCGCCGCTGCCTGGGCGAGCGGGAAGGCAGTCTCAATCCAGTAGGTGGCGGTGATCCGCGGTTCCATCCGATCAGGCCGTCTTGAAGTAGGTGGTCGAACGCTCGGTATCGACGTTGAAATAGGGGATGAAGACGAGGTTCCGGCCGTCCACCTTCACGCGGTAGGCCTGCTCCTGATCGGGCATCGGCTCGAGCGCGCCCGGCAGCGCGATCGCCTGCTGGTCGATGCCGTCCCACGGGTTGATGCCCGCATACATCACCGCACCGCGCATCACGGCGGCGAGGTTCGGGTTCTGGTCGTCGATCGGCAGCGTACGCAGCGGCTGCGGGATGGTCAGCTCGACCACGTCGCCCGCCTTCCAGGTCCGCTTGACCACCGCGAGCGAGCCCGGTGTCGCGGCCTGCGCCACGCCATTCACCTTGAGCGTCGCGCCCTTGGTCCAGGCCGGAATGCGCAGCTTCATCGCGAAGCGGCCATTGCCGGCCTTGCGCACCTTGAGCTTGACCGTGTCGCGCGCCGGATATTCGGTCTCCTGCACCACCTCGACCGTGCCGCCGGCACGATCCCAGCTGACTTCGGACGGCGCGTACATGTTGACGAGCAGGCTGTCGTCGTCATGGAAATAGAGGTTGAGGACATAGTCGGCCACGCCCTGCACCAAGGTGCCGGAGCAGCACGGCCATTTCTGGTGGTAATAGCGCTTCTCGCCGGCGGCGCCGTAGTCCGAATAATAGGGATAGCCGCCGTCGCTGTCCGGCAGGCGCACCGCCAGCATCGTGTTGTACAGCGTCCGCTCCAGCCCGTCGCCGTAGCGCGCATCGCCGGTGAAGCGCATCAGGTAGCGCGCCAGCTTGAGGTCGGCAAAGGCGCCGCACGGCGTCTCGAAATGCGCCTTGGAGCTCTTCAGGCTCGCCGCGAGCTTGCCCTGGTGGAGGTGGACGAACTGCTCCTCCGGCCCCCAGCCGCCCGAGGCGAAGCGCTGCGGCTCCATGAACTTCCAGGCATTCTCCAGCGCCTTGCGATACTTGTCGTCGCCCAGGTGCAGATAGGCCTGCGCGCCCGAGCTCAGCGCGATCGTGTGGCTATAGGCATGCTTCTCCGGCAGCACGTCCTGCCCGGCCGCGAGCGGATCGAACCATTCCTTGTCGAGCAGATAGTGCACCGCCATGTCGCGATACTTCTGGTCGCCGGTGATGTCGGCGACATGGAACAGGTTCTCCGACATGATATAGGTTTCGTCGTAGGGCGGGTTCACCTTGCCGATGCGATCGCGCGAGACCCGCGAGATATAGGGCCGGCACTTCTCGATGATGATCGGCAGCAGCTTCTTGGCCTGCTCGACGCCCGACAGCCGGTACGCGTCGATCATGCCGACGACATACTTGTCCATGACATAGGCGGCCCACTGGTCCTGCGCCTTGGGCCCGGCATAGGGGTTGGAACCCTTGACGAACGCCTCGCCAAAGCCCTGGACGAGGGCGGCGACCTTGGCGTGGATGTCCTTGTCGCCGGTGGTGGCGCCCAGGCGGGCGAGGCCCGAGATATACTGGCCGATCGTCAGCCCGGGGACGAAGCCGTCCTTGTCGTACCAGCCGCCCATGTTCGGGCCCGGCGCCGGCAGGCCGGCATTCTCGCGGAACACCTTGAGCACCCGGTCATTGTCGAGCGCCAGGTAATGCGACTGGATATGGTCGTATTGCTGCTTGATCCGCCCGCCGGTCAGCCGCACCTTGCCATAGGCGAATTCGTGCACGGCTTCCTTGCCGCCCGCCGCCGCGACCACACCGGCCGCCGCTAGCGCCGCAGGGCTCGCCATCGAGCCAGCCGCAGCCGTCGCGCACGCAGCACAATGGACGAACTCGCGGCGCGAAATCCCGGCCTTCTCGAAGCCCTTCATAGCGATCCTCTCACATGGAATCGGCAGCCATTCAGCGGCTCCCCGACCTTATCGCTAGGCTTATAATAATACTAATCAGCGGCGCAAGGCCGGACAAACTTTGTTACGAAAGCTTGTCGGGGAGGATCGCCCGCTCAGTCCTTCGCGCGCTTCTTGCGGGTGCCGCCGGTGCCGGCGCGCTCGAGCCGGGCGAAGCCGTGGCCGATGATGTTGCGCATCGCCTGCGCCGCGCCTTCGCCGTCGCGCGCTTCGATTGCGTCGATGATCCGGCTGTGCCCCTTCACGCTTTCCTCGTGCACTTCCGCCTCGCGCACCGGCGAGCTCATCCGGAACGAAGCGAGCAACGCGGTCTCGATCACTGCCGAGAGCGAGCGCATCAGCACATTGCCCGAAGACTGGCCCACCGCCTGGTGGAATTCCAGGTCGGCCATGGCGAACTCGCCCGCATCGCCCGGCGCATCGCGCATCCGCGCCACGCAGTCGCGCATCCGCGCGATGTCCTCGGCGGTCGCCTGCTCGGCCGCCGCCTGCGCCGCCGCCGGCTCGATCGCCAGCCGGATCGCGGCGAGATCGCGGACGAACGCCATGTCGAAGCCCTGCGAGACCTTCCAGGTCAGCACATCGGCATCGAAGAAATTCCAGTGCGAGCTGTCGAGCACCGTGGTGCCGACGCGGGTGCGCGAAACGATCAGCCCCTTGGCGGTCAGCGTCTTGAACGCCTCGCGCAGCACCGTCCGCGACACGCCGAACCGGGCGAGCATCTCGGCCTCGGACGGCAGCTTCGCGCCCGGCGGATAGACGCCGGCCAATATCTCGCCGCCAAGCTTGCGCGCCACCTGATCGTGGCTCGACAGCGCTGTCTCTGCAAAACGGCTGAAATTGGAACGGGCCAGCATTTTCGGTATTCTCCAGAGGCCGGAATAGCCGGCCAATCCACCCCTGTACAATTATTATAATATTTGTTGCCAGCCCCCCAGACACGGTTCCGGTGCTATCTCCTCGCACCGGAAAGCGCCGCTTCCAAGGGGCCATCGGCGGCGTTGCGCCAGTGCCAGTGCGGATAGAGTTCGGCCGGTGCCGTCAGCGCATCGAGCCGCGCCACCACCGCCTCGGACAGCACCAGCGCCGCCGCTCCCAGATTGTCGGCAAGCTGCGCCGCCGTCGACGCCCCCAGGATCACGCTGTCCACCGATCTGGCGAGCAGCCAGGCGAGCGACACCTGCGCCACGCTCGCCCCCATCTCCCCGGCGATCGCCCGCAGTTCGTCGAGCAGCGCGAAGCCCAGCTCCCGGTCGAACGGCATGTATCCCGTCGCCGCCAGCCGATCCCCTTCCACGCCCGGCCGGTCGCGATCATATTTGCCCGACAGGAAGCCACCCGCGAGCGGGCTCCACGCCGTGACCCCGATCCCGTAGCGCCCCCGCATCATCATCAGGTCGCGCTCGATGTCGCGCCCGAGCAGCGAATAATACATCTGGCCATGGGTGAATTGCGCCCAGCCATTGGCGCGCTGCAGCTCAAGCGCAGCCGCGACCTTCCAGGCCGACCAGTTGGAGAAGCCGAGATAACGCGCCTTGCCCGCCCGCACGACCGCGTCGAGCGCCTCCAGCGTCTCCTCCAGCGGCGTGTGCGCATCCTCGTTGTGCGCGATATAGACGTCGACCCAGTCGGTGCCGAGCCGCCTCAGGCTCTGGTCGATCGCCCAGCTGATGTGCCGCCGGGTCAGCCCCGCCTGGACCAGCGGCGCGCCCATCCGCCCCATCACCTTGGTCGCGATCACCACGCCGTCGCGGTGCGGCGCCAGCGCCTTGCCCAGCACTTCCTCGGACTGGCCGGCCGCATAGATATCGGCGGTGTCGAAGAAGTTGATCCCGGCGTCCAGCGCCTGCCCGACCAGCGCATCGGCATCCGCCCCGCGCACCTTGGCGAGGCCCTGCATCGGATCGTCCCGCGTCAGCGTCAGCGCGCCGAACGCCAGCCGCGAGACGACCAGCCCGCTATTGCCGAGCAAGGTATATTGCATGGCCTAGCGCTCCTGCTTCACCGCCACTTCCTGCGCGAACACCAGCCGCACCGGCCCGAGCAGCCCGGAGTCCAGCAGCGGCTCGTCCTTGCCGTAGAAGGTCCAGGGCGTGAACGTCACGCGCCCGCCCGCCGGCTTGGCCTCGCCCGCCTTGTACCAGTCGGGCAGCGCGGTGATCTTGCGCGCCATCACCGGCACCTTCTTCCCATCCGCCGCCAGCTTCTCGCCAATCTGCCATTCGGCATCGACGAAATTGCCTTCCTCGGGCAGCGCCGCATCCGCGATCATCCGGTTGGCCCAGAGATTGGTCACGGCAAGCGAGACGCTGTTCGCCCCCGGCTTCACCACATCGGTGATGTCGACGCGGTAGGGCTCCTTCCACACCACGCCGAGATCCTTGCCGTTCACCGTGACACCGGACAGCACCTCGACCCGGCCAAGGTCGAGATACACCCGCCGCCCCTTGCCCAGCGCGCTGGCCGGCACTGTGATGCTGCGCTGATAGGTCGCGGTGCCCGAGAAGTGGCGCACCCCGTCATCAGCGTGATGGCTGAGCGATTCCAGCTTCGGCAGCACCACGCTCTCCGGCGCCCCGCGCCCGGGCTGCAAGCGCACCGTCCACGGCCCCGCGACGGTCACCGGCTCAGGCACCTTGGCCGTGAAACCGCCGCCGCCCTCCAGCGTATAGCGCCCGCTCGCCCAGGCCAGCCCGCGCATCCCGCCCGTGTCGTCACGCTCCACCGTCACCGGCGTCGCCGCGATCGGCGCGACCGGCGGATCGCCCGCGGCCTCGGCGGCGATCTCGTCGGCGCTGAGCACCCGCGCCACCGTCTTCAGCGGCGTCGAATTTCCCTCGAAGAAATAACTCACGCCCACCGGCACCGGCGCATCGCTGCCACCCGCGAAAACCTTCCGCCCGCTGCGCAGCCCGGTGCGCACCAGCTTGCCGTTCAGGTACAGGCTCGGCGTGCCCTTGTCATAGACGAGCGCGACATGCGTCCAGCCCGAGACCGGGGTGTGGCTCACCAGCACCGCCGGCACGCTGTCCGGACTGCCCCGTTCGATCACCATCGCGCCGTTGCGGCCGATCGCCAGCCCGGCGATCGCGGTGCCCTCGCCGTGCAGGTCGCGCCCCGAACGCGCGTTGATCAGGTAATTCTTGCCCGTCTCGTTGATCCGCCCCTCGGTCTTCTCGTCGGGCAGCACGCGCAGGTCGATGTCGGGCTTGGCCCAGAGCGACAGGGTGAAGCTGTCCGCCGGCGCCTCGGCCCGAACCGCAACCGGCGCATCGAGCTCGGCAATCCGCTTGCCGTCGCGCGCGATCCAGCCCGCCCGCTTCGCGTCCTTGCCGGGCTCGAGCATCACGAAGGTCGATCCGGCCGGCGACAGGTCGAACGTGACCCTGGTCGTCCCCGCATCGCTGGCGAACAACACCGGCCGCGAGATCGTCCCGGTCTCCGCATCCCACAAAGCCGGCGCGGCATCGCCCACCCGGAAGCTGCACGTCACCGTCTCCGCCCGGCGCTGGCGATTGGAGACGAAATACATGTTGCTCTTCGCAAGCTTGCGGTGCAACCAAAGCACCTGCCCGTCGGGCGTCCGGGTGCTGCACTGCGCATCGGGCCCGACCTTGATCGCCGCCATCGCATCGAGCACGCTGCCCTTGGGGAACACCCTCCCCGCGCCTACCGTGCGCGGCGCGTCCCCGCCGCCCCACAGCGCCTCGGTCGCCGCGCGGAAATCCGCGTCGCCCGTCATCGTCATCGAATGGACCGGACGCGGCCCGAGGATCACCGCCCCCTGCTCGACCAAGCTATGGAGCTTCGTCGCCAGCTGCGGGGTCATGCTCGAAAGCGTCGCGGGCAGCACCAGCAGGCGATACTCCGCGCCGTTCGGCAGCACGATCCGCCCGTCCTTCACGCTGGCCCGGGTCAGCAGCACCTCGGCATTGACCAGGTCATATTGATAGCCCGGCGGGATCTGCGGATCGAAATACTGCCCGATCTTCGGGTTGCTGTCCGGCGACACATCGGGCCGCGCATATTCGGCCTGATAGGGCGTCTCCTCGCCGGTGAAGAACAGCACGTCCGCCACATAGGTGCCCTGCCGCAGCAGATACTGGCTGCGCGCCAGATACGTCATCCACGGCTTCGCTTGGGCGAACCAGGTGTTGGTGCGGTCGAGATTGATCCCCCACGGCCCCATCACCATTCCCGGCGCCGCCTTGGGATTGGGCTGGTGGGCATAGCGGTGGAAGATGATCTGGTTCAGCCCCAGCGCGAACATCTGGTCGCCCAGCGCCTTCATCGCATAGGGATAATCCTGCCAGCGGCTGGTCTGCGCCTCGCCGGTGAAGCTCTCCGCCGCGACCACCGGCTTGCCGTACACATGCGCCGCGGACGTCACCATCTTCATCGATCGGTTGTCGGTCCAGGGCGTGCGCGTCCAGAATTCGCTGCTCGGCACTTCGGTGCGCCCCGATACCTGCAGCGTGTCGAACGCGCCGGGACCATAGGGCTCGGCATAGAAATGCAGGCCGATCGCGTTCGCATGGCTCTGCAGCCGGCCATAATAATTGTCCGCCATCAGGTCCGAGAGCGTGTCGCGGAAATCGAACAGGAAGCGGTCGGACTGGTCGACATCGCCGACGATCCGCCCGGTCAGCGCCGGCAACCAGGGCGTGATCGCATAGCCCTTATGCCCCCGGAAGAACTGCGGCAGCTTCGCCGTCCAGTTCTGCAGCCCCGCCTCATAGCTGTCGATCATCACCCGGTCGAAGGCCTTGCCGAGATATTGGCCCGAAGCCTTGGCCAGCTTGCCGACGCTGCTCTCGAACTGGAAGTCGACCGCGTCGGGATCGAACTTGTCGACCTCGAGCCCGCGCCCGGCATCCGATGCCGCGACGTTCAGATGCCCGGTGCTGGTGTGCCCGATACGCAGCACCGTCCAGCGCCCCGCCGGCGGCGTCCAGCGCAGCGAGCCGTCGGCGTCGAGCTTGCCGGTCAGGTCGATCACCTTGGACGGATCGATCGCATCGGCCTTGCGAAGATCGCCAGGATGCGGCTCGACCGCAGGCGAGGCGCGGAACAGATGCTCACCCTTCAAATCCCAGCCGTCGATGCGCGGGGTGGCGTGGAAGAATACCTCGGAAAGCCGCAGCTTGCCCCTGGGCGTGATGCGGAACTGGGTGGCGGTGACCGCCGCGAAGTTGATCGTCCCCGGCGCCTCGATGCCGCGCTCGTGCTGCGCCGGCGCGCTGACCTGGCCGATCCGGGTCCAGCGCTTCCCGTCACTTGAGGCTTCGATCGTTGCACTGAACGGCCCCGCATCGGCATCGCTGTAGAGCGTCACCGCCTGCGCGGTGAAGGGCGACTTCATCGTTATGGTCAGCGGCGCGTTCGGGGTTACATCGACCTTGGTGTTCAGATCCCGGTCGGTCAGCACCCCCGGGGCGACCTCGCCCGCCGCCCGCATCGAGGCGACTGCGTCACGCCACATGCTGTCGTCGCCCGCGCTCGCCGGGAAGGCGATCAGCGCGGCGTCGCGGTAATAGCCAAGCTTCGTATAGGGTTGCGCCAGCTTCACGGTCAGCTTCTTGCCGCCTGCCACCGTCGTCTCGGTCCAGACGATCTGCTGCATCGATCGCTCGGGGGTGATCCAGGGCCCGCCCGAGGACGACCAGCCCGGCGCATTGTGCAGCCCCACTTTCAGGCCCAGCTCGTCCGCCTTCGCCATCATGTGCGTCATCAGCCGCAACCAGTCCGGGCTGAGATAGTCGACCGGCCCCTTCGGCACGTCGCTGCTGCCGTCGAACGCCATCACGCTGCCGATGCCGATATCGCGCATGGCGCGAAGATCCGCGTCCAAACCGTCCGAAGTGACGTTGCCGTTCATCCAGTGATAGAAGGTTCCGGGCCGCACCTCGGCCGGCGGATCGCGGAACGCCTCGGGGCTCGGGTCGCCCGCCGCCGGCTCCGGCACCGCCTGCGCCATCGCCCCGCTCGCCGGAATCAGCAGCGCACACCCCGCCAGCCAACGCCCGATGCCCGCCATGCCTCGCCCTCTCTCACCTGTTCTTTTGCGGCAGCCTAGCAGGCTAAAACATCATATAAAACGATAAATAGGCTTGGCACTTCGTTCATCTCCCGGCATCACCTTCGCAAACAAAACGGTCTGGAAGGATGAGGATGGCACGCTGGGCAAAATGGGCTTTGCTGGCCGCAGCAATGGTCAGCGCGGCACCCGCACTGGCACAGGCGGGCAGCCTCAACCGCGCCACCGCCTTTGCCGACAAGCCGGCGATCGCGGTCGGCGTCGCCTGGTATCCCGAGCAATGGCCGGAAGCGCGCTGGGACGTCGATCTCGCGCTGATGAAAGCCACTGGATTCAACACGGTACGCGTCGGCGAGTTCGCCTGGAGCCGGATGGAGCCGGAGGAAGGCAAGTTCGATTTCGCCTGGCTCGACCGCGCGATCGCGGCCGCCAAACGGCACGGCATGATGGTGGTGATCGGCACCCCCAGCGCCGCCCCGCCCGCCTGGCTCACCCAGAAATATCCCGAGGTGCTGCGGGTCGACGAGAACGGCACTCGCGCCGGCCATGGCGGCCGCCGCCACTTCTCCTTCGCCAGCGCCCGCTACCGCGACCTCTCCCGCCGCATCGCCGTCGAGATGGCCCGTCGCTACGGCAAGGATCCCGCAGTGGTCGGCTGGCAGATCGACAATGAAGTCGGCCCGCCCTCGTTCGACACCGAGTCGGTCGCTGCCTGGCACGCCTTCCTCCAGAAGCGCTACGGCAGCATCGAAGAGCTCAACCGCCGCTGGACCACGGAGTATTGGAGCCAGCATTACAATGACTTCGGCCAGATCCCGCTGCGCGCCACCGGCCAGCAGAACCCCGGCCTGCTCCTCGATTTCAAGCACTTCACCACCGCGACCTGGACCGACTATGTCCAGAACCAGGTCCGCGCGATCCGCCCGCTGATCGATCCCCGCGCCTTCGTCACCACCAACACCATGTTCTGGAATGCGGGCTTCGATCATTATGCGATGCACCGCGATCTCGATATCGCCTCCTGGGACAATTACATCCAGGAAGGCCGCCCCGATTGGGTGGCGAACGGCGCCAATCACGATCTCGTCCGCGGCTACAAGCAGCGCAATTTCTGGCTGATGGAAACCCAGCCCGGCCGCGTCGACTGGGCCCCGGTCAACCGCGCGCTCGATCCCGGCCAGGTCCGCGAAATGGCCTGGCAGGCCGTCGCCCACGGTGCCGACGCGGTGCTCTACTGGCAGTGGCGCCCCGCCGCCAACGGCCAGGAAACCTATCACGGCGCGGTGCTCGGCCAGGACGGCAAGCCCAACCCGATCCAGCCCGAGATCGCCCGCACCACCGCCGACCTCGTCGCCGCCGCGCCCCTGCTCGCCGACACCGCGCCGGCCGCCGATGTCGCGATGCTGTTCTCCTATGACAGCCGCTGGGCGATCGATATCCAGCGCCATCACAAGGACTTCGACGCGATCAGGGGGTTCACCGACTTCTACCGCCCGCTGCGCACCCAGGCGCAGGGCGTGCACGTCATCGCCCCCGACTCCGACCTCGCCCGCTACAGGCTGGTCGTCGCCCCCAACCTGATGGTGCTGACCGAGGCGCAGGCCAGGGGCATGGAAGCCTATGTCCGTAACGGCGGCCATCTCGTGCTCGGCCCGCGCTCGGGTATGCGCGACGATGCCAACGCACTCTGGCCGCAGAAGCAGCCCGGGCCGCTCGCCGGCCTGCTCGGCGCCGAAGTCGCCCAATATTATGCGCTCGACGAAGGCGTCGGCATCACCGGCGCGGTCAGCGGCAAGGCGACGATCTGGGCCGAGGACATCAAGCCCCTAACCAGGGACGTGCAGGTCCTCGCCACCTATGCCGACAAGGGCGGCTGGCTCGACGGCAAGCCAGCGATCGTCACCCGCAAGGCCGGCAAGGGCAGCATCACCTATGTCGGCGCCTGGCTTGATCCGGCGGCGATGGCGCAGCTCGCCACCAGCCTGCTCGCCGATGCGAAGGTGACCCCGATCATCCCCGGTGCCGACCCCGATCTCGAGATTTCGGTGCGCACAGGCGGCGGCAAGCGCGTGCTGATCGCGATCAACCACGGCAAGATCGCCCGTCCCCTGGCCCTCCCCGCCGGCGCGAAGCCGGCCGGCGGCGACTGGGCGGATGGACAGGTCGCGGCGCACGGCATCGCCTGGTTCACGCTGGCGGAGGGGAAGTGATCAATCCGCTGGCGCTCTCGCTCGCCGCCCTGCTCCTCGCCGGCGCGGCCAGCGGCGCCGAGCATTGGGTGCCAGCCTGGTCGGGCCCGCCGATCGGCTATGAGCCCTATACGCGGGACGGCAGGGCCCTCGGCCGGCCGTTCAAGGACGAGACGGTCCGCCAGGAGCTGCGCGCCGGCATTGCCGGCAAGACGCTGCGCATTCGCTTTACCAACGAGCTGGCGGACACACCGCTGCGCATCGGCGCCGCATCGATCCTTCGTCTCGATGCGCAGGGCAAGCTGATCCTAGGTTCGCTGCGCACCCTCAGCTTTTCCGGCATGCGGGAGGCGCGCATCCCCGCCTTCGCACCGATGCTCTCCGATCCGCTCGATTTTCCGGTGACGGCCGGCGAGAGGCTGGCGGTCTCGCTATACTTCCCCGACGAAGTCGCCCCGCCCGCGCATGCGCAGATCGTGGATGTCGCCCCGGGCGACGTCACCGGATATACCAATCTTACCAATTCGAAGCAGGCGCGCGCCTCCGGCATAGTCAGCGCGCTCGAGCTGTCCGGCACCGTGGCAACCCGCGTGCTCGTCACCTTCGGCGATTCGATCACCGAAGGCGCCGGCGCCTCCAAGGCGATGAGCTGGCCCGACCAGCTCGGGCGACTGCTAGCGGCGAGCCCGAACGGCCGCTGCTGGGCGATCGCCAATACCGGGATCAGCGGCAACCGGCTGCTCAACCCGGGCCGCGGGCCCGGCGCACTGTCACGATTCGACCGCGACGTGCTTTCGGTCCCCGGCGCCACCCATGTCGTGATCCTTGAGGGCATCAACGACATCGGCGCGGTGAAGAACCCGGACAAGGAATGGCAGCCGCCGGCAGCGAGCCTGATTGCGGCCTATGAGCAACTGCTGGCCCGTGCCAAGGCGCGCGGGCTGAAGGTGATCTTCGGCACGCTGCTGCCCTATCAGGGCGCCGCCTATGCCGACGCAGCGGGCGAGGAACGCCGAAAGACGGTCAACGCCTGGATCCGCGCAAATGCGCACCGCTTCGACGGCCTGATCGACTTCGAAACATCGATGGGCGAGCCCGGCCAGCCGGACACGATGCGCCTCGCCGAGCAGATCGGCGACCATCTCCATCCGAACGACGCAGGCTATACCCGCATGGCGAAGACCGCCCTGCCCCAGATCCTGACGCAGGGCTGCCGGTAACGGGGGCCGGATCGACATTCAAATTCCCCTCCCTGCAAGGGAGGGGAGAAAGACCTACCGCTCGACGCGGATCAGATAGCTCGTCGTCGCCGGCGCCCCGACGCGGATCTCCCAGCCCGGCTCGATCATCTTGCCGGCAATCTCCTTGCCGATCGGCCGCGCCGCGCCGTCGAGCGGCTGGGCGAAGACGCCGATCGCGCCTTCCAGGTCCTTGAGCTGGATCCAGCCGGTCACCGGCTCGATCAGGGTCGGCGCGGTGCCCCAGTTGCTCAGCATCCCACGCCGCTCATCCCAGGTGGCGCCGGTGTTCTGCGTCGTGCTCGTCGTGGTGAGCAGCAGCCGGTTCGACAAGTTGATCGGCTTGCCGTCGAGCGACGACAAGGTGAGGGTCGCGAAGCGGTTGCTGATCTCGGCCGAGAGGTTGCGGGTCTGCACCTTCGGGTTCTCACGCACGAAGCCGACCAGCGCCTGGCTGCGCGGCGTATCGACGCTGACGATACCGTCCTTGCCGTCATCGGTCTTCCAGCTGAGTTCCTTGGTATCCGACACGATCGGGTTCGCGGGCGGCAGCGGCGCGGGCAGGCTCGGCTTGCAATCGAGGCACGAGACCCGCGAGCCGTGCACCAGCGGGATCATCCTGTCGAAGCCCGGCGTGTAATAGGGCATCTCGGCGCGCGGCAGCCGCGATGCCTCGCTGATCTGGTCGGTCGAATAGGAGCGCGTCAGCGCCGTCTTCGCTGCCGACACGTCCCCGCGCAGGAAGATCATCGCCCCGGCGGGCATCTGCGCCATCTTCACCGGATCGAGCGTCATGTCGAAATGGTCGGCGATCGCCGGCTTCCACTCGCCGCTGATCTTGGTCTCGAAGGTGTAGAAGAAGATCCCGTCCCAATCCTGCAGCGCCGCATAGGAGGCGAGGATGGGGATCATCTCCGATCCATATTCGCTCGGGAACGGGTGGTTGACCTCGCTGACCGTGAACGGCTTGCCGACGGTGGTGCTACGCGCGAGCTTCTGGATGATCGACAGCTCGGGGCTGTTCACCATCGGCTCGTTGCGTCGCCCATAGATCGCCGGATGCTGCCAATAGACATGCGCATCGACGATATCGCCCTTGAGCGCGGTGCGCATCAGCGGCTGGTTGGCGATGAAATAGGTGTGATCCGCCATCGGCACGACCGGCGACTTCACGCCCAGCTCGTCCTTCAGGAAGTGCTTCATGTCGGCGTGGAAATCGATCTCGACCTGGGTCAGGAATGCCAGCTCGGCATCGAGACGCAGGCGCGGCGCATCGGGGTGGTCGCCGCGCCGCATGAACGGCACCGGCTTGTCCGCCGCCACGCCCGCGATCCGGCGCAGCTCGGCGACCTGCGCCGGCGTGCGGTTCTTCGCGAGCCAGGCGTTGTACTTGTCGACGAGCAGCGCCTGATAATGCGGCGTCATGTCGAGCTGGTAGTTCGCCCCGTCCTTCACCCGCTCGCCGCGCAGCCAGTTGCGCATCCAGAATTCGAGCACCGAATTCTCGTTGACCACCTCGACGGTCATCACCGCCGGGTCATCGGCGTAGCGCAGCCCGGTGTACTGGTTGGTGTGGCCGAGCAGCTGCTTCGCATATTCCTTCTGCAGCGCGACCAGCTCGGGGCCGAAATAGGTGAAGGCCTTGGCGTTGTTGATCAGGTCGACATCGGGCACCCCGTCGCCGGGCTTGAAGACCCGGCCGACGTTCAGGTTGAAGTTGACGTAGATGCCGTTCTTCTTGAGCTGCGCGAACCAGTAATCGAGCCGTTCCATCCGCTCGGGATTGATCTCGCGGCTGTTGTTCACATCGCCGCGGATCAGGCCGCGCGGCCCGTGCGTAACCGGCCCGTTCGTGCCTTCGTTGCGCATCTGGTCCGGCGTGTCGGGCCGGTCGAGGAAGTGCATGCGGACGCAGTTCACGCCCAGCCGCGCCAGCGCATTGGCATAGGTCTCGGCATCCTTGTGCGAGGGAATTTCCTCGCCGCCGATCGTCCAGCCGGTCAGGTTGACGCCCCAACAGCGGAAGCGCTTGCCGTCGCCGCGATAGAGATGGCCGTCGCGCGCCTGGATGAAGCCGTACTTGCCTGCCGGCCCATCGAGCAGGAACCGGGCATCCGCACCGGAATCGACCCGAGCCTCATGATCGACCGTGAAAGGCTGCATCGAAATGTCCTGCGCCAGGGCAGGCGTGGAGAGCGCCGTCCCCGCAAGCGCGGCGGCGGTGAACAGGCAGGCGAACCGCTTCATGATATCTTCCCCTGAGTGTCGGCCGGTCGGTGCCTCGCGACCCGGCCGTGCCTTTCGTTGATTCAGCGCGTGCGGATGCGGAGCGCGTAGGGATAGGCCCCGTCGCCCACCGCCGGCAGCTTGATGCGCAGCCCCTTGGGGCTCTGCTCCCACTCGACCTTGCCGCCATCGAGCAGTGCGATGCTCTTGATCGGCGCGCTCAGATAGGGCGTGCCGGCGTAGAGCGTCTTGATCAGCACCGCGCCGTCCTGCGGCCGCGACAGCCCGAGCGCGTAGAGAGTATCGCCCTTGGTCGTGAAGCGGATGTCGGCGGGGGTGTAGCCCTTCACCGCCGATTCCTCGACCTGCCCGCCGACGCGGACCTGACCCGACTTGGTCGGCCCCTCGCCGAAGAACTGGAACGGGCGCGTACCGTAGATCGCCTCCCCGTTCACCTTCAGCCAGCCGCCCATGCCCTGCAGCACCTGGGCGATCTCGTCGGGGATCGTGCCATCGGCCTTGGGACCGACATTGAGCAGCAGATTGCCGTTCTTGCTGACGATGTCGATCAGGTCGGAGATCAGCGACTGCGCGGTGCGATAGCTGTCGTTCTTGGCATAGCCCCAGCTGTGCACGCTCACTGAGGTATCCGACTGCCAGGGCGTCAGCTTGAGCGCGTCGGTCTTGCCGCGCTCCATGTCGAACAGCGCGCTGCCTTCGGCGAACTGGCCGCCCTTGTACGCGATGATCCCCTGCTGGCCCCAGCCCGCCGAGCGGTTGTAGTAATAGGCCGCAGTGTCTCGCATCAGCGGCTCGAAGCTGGGCGCCGCGGTCCACCAGTCGAAATAGATCAGCTCCGGCTTGTACTTGTCGACCAGTTCCGAGGTGCGCGCCATCCAGTCGTTCAGGAACGCCTTGCTGGGCGGCATCCAGGTCTGGAGCTGATTGCCGTCGGGCCAGCTCTCGGGCTTGTCCGCCGGCAGGCCCATCGGCGCCGCGGGACCGTACAGGCCGTCATTCTTCGGATTGTTCACGTCGGAATCGAAGGTGCGGCCCATATAGTACCACCACCAATGCTCGGCGCGGTGCGAGGACAGGCCGAAATGCATCCCCGCCGCGCGCGCCGCCCTGGCGATCTCGCCGGTGGTGTCGCGCTTGGGCCCCATCTTCGAGGAATCCCACTCGGTGAAGTCGGACTGGTACATCGCGAAGCCGTCGCAATGCTCGGCGACCGGCACGACATATTTGGCACCGGCATCCTGGAAGAGCTTCACCCAGGCGGCGGGGTCGAACTTCTCCGCCTTGAACTGCGGGATGAAGTCCTTGTAGCCGAACTGCGACTGGGGTCCGTAGGTCTCGGCATGATGCTTGTACGCGGCGTTGCCGGGTACATACATGTTGCGCGAATACCATTCATTGGCGAAAGCCGGGACCGAGTAAGGCCCCCAGTGGATGAAGATGCCGAACTTGGCGTCGCGGAACCAGTCGGGCGTGCGATACTTGCTGCGCAGCGCGTCCCAGTCCGACTTGAACGGCCCCCTGGCGATCCCCGCCTTTACCTGCTTCAGCTTGGCGTCGACCTTGGCCTCATAGCCCGGCACCTGCGCCGCCGCGGGCACCGCCAGCGCCAGCGCGGCCATCGCCACCGATGCGCGAAACACGCGCTTGCCCGATATCATCCTGGTCTTCTCCATGATCCTGTACCTCACCGCTTCCACGCGGTGATGCGAACTTCCGCGCCTTCATCGACTGCGGTCGCCGTGCCGAAGGCGATGATCCCCACCCCTTCGATGCGCACCCGGTTGTCCAGGTCGTCGCGGCCTTCATTGCCCTTCGAGCTGGTCAGCGAGACGATCCGCGACTGGATCGGGATCACCTTCCCGCCGATGATGATCCGGTCGAAGGCGAAGTCGAGGATCGCGTGGTCGGCACGCACCACCTTCCCTTCGATCACCGCGCCGCGCAGTTCGCGCGGATCGATCAGCATGCCGGTGATCGGGTCGCCGGGCTTGCTGTGCGTGCTGCTGATCGAGGTGTTCATCTTCACCAGCATGCTGCTGTTCATCGGCGAGACGTTCTCGGCGCCGCCGCCCCCGTCCTGCGCGAAGGCGGCGGGCGAGAGCAGCAAGACTCCGAGCGTGAGTAGAAGCTTGTTCATGGGCTTGATCCTCTCTGCGCTCAGCGCTTGCCGGCCTTGCGGACCAGCACGGTCCAGTCGCTGCCACCGTCCTTCGGCGCGGTACCGAGCGCGACGGCGCCGCCGCCCTGCACGGTGCGGACGCTGCCATTCTGCAGCGCGCCGCCGGTCCGCGGATTGTACCATTTGACTTCGAACGACCCCGTCGCCGCCGACAGGTCCAGCGTGGTGGTGCCGCCCTCGGGCAGGTAGACCGCATAGACCGCGCCCGGCTTGGCCAGCACATAGTCGTTGGTCGCCGGGGTCAGCGCATCGGCATGCTTCATTTCGGTCACCGGCAGATAGGTGCTGACGAAGTCATGCGCGTAGCGGATCAGGTCGAACAGCTGATCGCGGCTGCGGAAATCCTCCATGTTGAGATCGCCGATCGGGTCGGTGAAGAAGAACATCGTCCCCGTGCCGCCGGCCAAGTAATGGCCCCAGATCGCCAGCTTGCGCACCTTGTCGTGCCCGGGATCCTCGAGGTCTGTGCGCACCCCCGGGTTCATCTCGATCAGCTGGACCAGCCACGGGTGTCCGGCGGCGGCCGACTTGTCGAGCCACTTGATCGTCTCGGAATGGGTGTTCTCGGGATCGTGCTGGAGCGCGGTCGCGTCGAAGTTCTTGAAGCCGAGCAACCGGCCATAGGTCTTGTCGTCGGCGATCAGCTCCGACTTCCACTGGACGTACTGGATCGGGTGCTTCCAGGGATCCACCGCCTTGATGTAGTTGGAGATTTCCTCGATATCCCGCGTCGTGAAATAGCGGAACCGGTCCATCTCCTCGTCGAGGTCCCAGATCACCCCGCGGTGATGCGCGAAGCGCGCGATCAGCTCGCGATAATAGATGCGGCGCTCCACCCCGAGCTTGCCGAGCGTCTGCTCGCCTTCCTCTTCCTGGGTGATCAGCATGACCTGCATGCCGAGCTTGTCCATGTGCGAGAAGACGACTTCCCACTGGGCCAGCTTCGAGACGTCGTAGCGGGTATGCTCATCGTACGAGATCCATGGATTGATATCCATGGCATCGCCGTAGTTGTTCATCGTCAGCGTGTAGAAGGAGTTCATCCCCTTCGACGCGAGATAGTTGAGCGCGCCGATGATCCCCTTGCCCTTGCCGCCCTGCCAGGTCGGGTCGCCGGCCTTCCAGTCGCGGACGTGCGGGTCGTAATGGTGGAGCTGGTCCTCGGTCGCGAAGCCCTTCGCCCCGCGATAGTCCGTGGTGTTGTCGAACTGGTAGTAAGCGAGGAAATTCTCCGGGCTCTGCGATCCCGCCATCACGAAGTATTTCCCGCTGCCCGAATAGCGCAGGAAGTGCTGGCCGACATAGTGCAGCATGCCGTTGTCGAGCTTGTTGCGGCCTGACGTGTCGCCCGCCGCGATCTGGAGCGTGCCCTTCTCGCCATCGACGGAGATCGCGGAACCGGCCCCCGGATCGAGCCTCGCCGCCACATCCTTCCCGGTGCGGAACGACACCTGATAGGTCCAGGTGCCTGCCTCGTCGGGCACGAAATGGACGCGCCAGACATTGCCTTCGGTCGCGCTGGTCTCGGCGGCATTGCCGTCCGCGGCGAAATAGCCGGGCACGACATAGCTCTTGCCGCCCTTGGTGAAGGTGACGTTCAGCCGATAATCGCGAAAGGGATTGGGATCGGCGCTCTCGCTCGTCTTCGGCCCGGCAAAGCTGAGCCGGACGTCGCGCCATTGCTGGAGCGTGCCTTCCACGGTGGCCGCAGAGGCGACGCCAATGCCCAGACCGGCCAATGCCGCGACAAGTTTCAAGCAGACAAGCAGCGGCCTCCACCGCCATTGGGCGCGTGCCATATCCCTCTCCCTGTTTTGCACGGCAGCCCCAAGCCGGAGCATTCTTCGGTACCCGCTCTTCGCTGGGCACCGGCTCCTACAACCGCATCAATAATATTCTAATATGATTATTCAGCGAAGCTATTTCTGCAGTTTTGCAGAGTCAAATATTTTGATCGCTCACCAGGGCTTCGACCGTGCGACCGCGAGGCCGCGCACATCGTTCGGCCACTTGCCGCTCACCGCGCAGTAGAAATGGTAGAGCGCGCCATCGTGGAAGATCACCGCCGGCTTGTGCGCGAATTTCTCGTCGATCGTGCCGGGCAGGCCGACGTCGATCAGCACTTCCTCCGCCTTGGTGAAACGGGTCGGGCTGTCGCCGAACGCGAACAGGTCGCGCGCATAGCCGTCCTTGGCCAGGCCGAAATAGAACATGCCCCATTGCCCGCGATGCGAGACGACTACCGGATCGCTCGCGAAGCGGAAATCAGGCGAACCCTCGGGCCCGTTGCGGATCAGCGGACTGGCGGGATGCCGCGTCCAGGTCTCGAGATCCTTCGAGATCGCAAGCCCGGTCTGCTCCTTCCAGGGCCGCCCCGTGGTCTTGGCATTGTAGTAGAGGTGGAAGGTGTCGCCGATCTTGACGAGATAGGGCTTGTATAGCCCGCCCCGTTCCCATTCGGCGCCATCCTCGGCGCGCAGGATGACCGGACCGCGCTCCCAGTGGAACAGGTCGTCGCTCCAGGCGAGGCCGATTACCGCCGCGCCTTCCTCGTACCCCGCATTGGGATAAGCGTGCCACGCGGCGACATAGCGCTCGCCCACCTTCACCAGCCGCGCGGGCGATTGCAGCTCGTTCTCGCGCAGGATCGAGGCGCAGGCGATGTTGAACTTGGTGATCGGATCGCCCGGATCGCGCGCCAGGATCACGCCCTTGCGGGTCCAGTCGACCAGGTTGGTCGATTCACAGATGCCGGTCTGGTAGCCGGTGCCGTCGAAGCCGACATAGGTCAGGTAGAATTTGCCGTTCGCGGAGAAGACGAACGGGCAATCGACTGCCTTCTCGTCGAAGCTGCCGGGCACGCCCGATCCGCCGAGGATCAGCTTGGGATATTTGTACGGTGTCCGATAGGGCGCGAGGCGATCGCGCGTGCCCGCCCTTGCGGTTCCCGAAAGCAGCAACGCGCCAGCGCTACTCCCGAGCAGCGCGCGTCGGTCCATCGTCATATGCCCCAACCTCCATCAATGACGTGCGCCTGGCCGGTGGTGTAGGTCGCACCGGCGAGATAGACGACCAGCTCGGCGATCTCCTCCGGCGTGCCGAGCCTGCCGATCGGCTGGCGCGCAACAAAGGCCGCGCGCGTGGCTTCATAGTCTCCACCCGCGCCGAGACGCTCCTGCAGCGAGGGGGTATCGACCGTGCCCGGGCAAATCGCGGTGACGCGGATATTCTTGTCCACGAAATCGGCGGCAATAGACTTGGTGAGGCCGAGCACCGCCGCTTTGGTCACCGAATAGGCGAAGCGGTTGGGCACCCCCTTCACGCTCGACGCGATCGACGACATGTTGATGATCGCCCCGCCCCCGCGTGCGGCCATGCCGGGCAGCACCGCCTGGCAAGTATGGACCTGCGCCATCACGTTGAGCCGCCAGGCGAAGTCGAGATCGGCATCGCTGGTCTCCAGCGCCGTACCGCCGTGCACCACGCCGGCGCAGTTGAAGAGGATGTCGATCGTCTCGCCGGCAAGCGCCGCCACTGCCTCGGGATCGAGCACGTCGAGCCGGCGCGTCTCGATGCGATCGCTCGCAAGCCCCTCCAGCTTCGTCTCGTCGAGGTCGGTAGCGATGACGCGCGCGCCAGCCGCGGCGAGCGCCAGCACCGAGGCGCGGCCGATACCCTGGGCGGCGGCGGTCACGAGCGCGGTCTTTCCGGTAAGGTCGATCACAATAGGTCCTTCAGGGTCTGGGAATGGACATGCCGGACTGGTCGGCCGAGCGATAAGCGGCTTCGACGAGCGCCATGGTGCGCCACGCGTCCTCGACATGGGTGGAAAGCACCGCGTCCTCGCCCGCGGCGAAGCGCTGGAGATTGGCCATCGGGCCGATGAATGCGTCGGGGAACCAGGCGCCGGCCAACGGCACCTGCTCCCAATCCTTGCCGCGCTCGGCCAGCCACAGCGCATCAGGCTCGCCCGCCGGATAATCGAGCAGCACGCCCAGCGTGGCAACGGCTGAGCCGTTCAGTCCCTCCACCCGGAAGCTCGCCTCCTGGAAGCGGCGGCCGAAATCATGCTGGTGGTTGATCGACAGCAGGCAGCGCAATGTCGGGCCATAGTCGAGGATCATCGAGGTGCGCGTATCGGCAAGCTCTCCCGAGGGATGGTCGAAGCTGCGCGCGAACACGCTCTCCGGCTCGCCGACCAGCGCCCGGATCGCGTCGAGATAATGGATCGAGTGGCTGACGATCTCGACGCGCGGATTGGACCTGAGGTGCGGGAACAGATGCCAGGGCGTGGCGAGGTTGATCCGCACCTCGATCTCGGTGAGCGTGCCCAGCCGCCCCTGCCGAACCGCATCGCGGATCGCCAGCATCATCGCCGAATAGCGCAGCTGGAAGTTGACCGAGGCAGTCAGTCCCCGCGCCCGGCAGGTATCGCGGATTGCCGTCGCGGCAATGAGGTCTAGCCCCATCGGCTTCTGGAGCAGCACCGTCGCGCCCTCGGGAAGCGCCTCCAGGATCGCCTGGTGCGCCACCGGCGGCGCGGCGATGTCGAACACAGCATCGGCCGCCACCGCTTCCTCGAGGGAGGCGAATACCTGCGGCACATCCCATTGCTTCGCCAGCGCCTCGGCCCGCGACATGTCGAGATCGTAGAGCCCGGCGACGGTGAAGCCCGCCTTGCGATAGGCGGGCAGATGGGCATCGGCGACGATCCCTCCGGTGCCTAGGATGACGATCGGGCGCGGTGCCGAGGGCATCGGCCAGCTTTGTTGCAACATGTTGGTCATCGGATTGCGCGCGCCTGGGCTTCGGCGAGCAGTTCAGCGGTCGGGCGATCCCCGGTGACCGCTTCGGTCATCAGATCGTCGACGATATGGCTGATCCGCGCGAGATCGGGCGTGATCGGCATCGAGCGGGCATGTTCGTGCAGCCATTCGAGCCGGTGATAATAGGGCAGCCGGGCGTTGATCTCCGGATCGAGCCAGGTCGAGCGGCGCACGCCGATCGCGCCCTCGCTGGTCGTGAGCCGGTCCATAGGCGCGGTCGCGCAGTGGCGCAGGAAATCCCAGGCCAGCGCCTTGTTGGTCGAGCCCGACCCGATCGCCAGCACCCAGAAGACGTTGAGCGATACGTTCCCTGGCAGCGGCGCGACATCGACCAGCCCGCGCACCCGGCTCTCCGGCGCGGTATCGGCATAGGCGGCGAAGCCGAACCAGTTGGCCATCAGCGCGACCTTGCCCGCAGCAAACAACCCGCCCGAAGCGACACTGTCGAGCGACCGGCAATCGGGCGCAATCGCCCTCGTGTCACGCGCCAGCATCCGCAGGAAATCGAGCGCGTCCTGCGCCTGGGGCGAGGCCAGGTCGGGCCGCCCCAGCCCATCGAACACCTCGCCGCCGCGCGACCAGACATGGATGCAGAAATCGTAGAAGCTGTTGTGCCCGTCCGGATAGAGCGCGAGCACGGTGCCGTAGCGATCCTCCGCCGGCGCATGATGCGCCTGCGCCAGCGCATGGAATTCCTCCCAGGTCGTGGGCGGCTCGGCGATCAGGTCCTTGCGATAGATCAGGCACTCCGGCCCGTCATGATAGGGCATCGCCCACAGCCCGCCACCGAATTGCTGCAGCCCGGTGAGCGACGGGCTCCACGAATCCGGCCAGTCGGGATCGCCGCCCGCGCCTGATGCGGGGCGAGATCCTCGAGCAGGTTGTCAACCACCGCCTCGGCCAGCCAGTCGGTATTGAGGAAAGCGATGTCCCACTCGCCGTTCCCCAGCCCGCGCCCGGCAATCGCGCTTTCGTGGAGCGGATTGAGGTCCATCGCCACGGCTTCGAGCGTGGCGTCACGCCCGCTCACCCGCAGGAAATCGTCGAACTGCTTGCGGATCGCGCTTTCGAACGGGCCGAAGCGGCGGACGGCGATGCGCAGGCCGGTCATCGCGCGACCGCCTTGCGGCGACGGTCGCTGCCGACGGTGTAGATCGCGGCCGCGCCGATCACGACCACGCCCTCGATCAGCCCCTGATAACTCGCGCCCAAGTCCAGCACGTTGAAGCCATTGGTGAGCGTGAACAGCAGCAGCGCGCCGGCCACCGTCTTGAGCACGCTCCCCTCCCCGCCGAACAGCGAGGTGCCACCGAGGATCGCCGAGGCGATGACGGTGAGTTCAGCACCCTGCAGCGCGGTCGGATTGATCGCGCCGAGCCGGCAGCCGAACAGCACGCCGGCAAAGCCCGCCGCCGCGCTCGACAGGATGAAGGCGCCCAGCTTGTAGGCATGAACGTTGACGCCCGACAGCCGCGCCGCCTCGGCATTGCCGCCCACGGCATAGATGCGCCGGCCGACCACGGTGAAGCGCAGCACCGCCCAGACCAGGGCCGTGAACAGCGCGAGATAGACCACCGGCGCCGCCACCGCGAAGTCCTGCCCCGCCAGCAGGGCCAGGCCCGCGACGACGACACCGCCCAGCCCCGACGCGATCCGGCGACGGAACGCGGCAAAGGCGAGCAGCGCGATGGCGAGTGCGAGCAGCGGCCAGAACAGCGGCACGCGGGTGCTCTCGAACGCCAGCATCTGCTGAAGCACTTCAGGCTGCTCGACCATCAGCGAGCGGCCATCGGTGAGCACCAGCACCAGCCCGCGCACCGCCGTCAGCGTGCCGAGCGTCACGATGAAGGCGTTGATGCCGACGAACTGGACGACCGCGCCGTTGAACAGGCCGACCGAGATGGCGGTGACGATCGCGGCGAGCGCCGCCAGCGGAAACCCGATGCTCGGCGCGAGGCCGACCAGCACTGCCGCCGCGAGCGCCGCGACCGAGGCCACCGAAAGATCGAAGGCACCGGTGATCAGCATCACCGTCATCGCCACACCCATGATCCCGACGAGCGAGGCCTGATAGGCGATATTGCCGAGATTCTGCGCCGACAGGTACGCCGGCAGCCCGCGCGAATGGGCGATCGATGCCAGCAGCGCGAGCAGGATCATCAGCGCGTAATAAATCCCGGCCTTGCGCAGCCCGAGGCCGGCGCGCCAGTCTGTCGTCTGCATCATGCAGCCATTCCTGTGCTTGGAAAATTGCCACTGGCGCGCTGGATCAGCGCCGCCTCGTCGGTGGTTTCGGGATCGATTTCGGCGACCACCGCGCCGTCACGCATCACCAGGATGCGGTCGCACACGTCGATCAGTTCCTCGAACTCGGAGCTGACCAGCAGCACCGGCAGCCCCTCATCGGCAAGCGTGCGGATCAGGCGGAGGATGTCGGTCCGCGCGCCGATATCGATGCCGGCGGTGGGCTCGTCGAGCAGCAGCAGCCGCGTATCGGAGGTGAGCCATTTGGCGATCACCACCTTCTGCGCATTGCCGCCCGACAGCTCGCCGACCGGGGCATCGGGACCGGCGACCTTGATCGCGAGCCGCTCGATCGCTGCTTCCGCCGCCTCGGTTTCGCGCTGAGGAGATTGGAGGAAGCCGGTGCGCGGCAGTGCGATATTCTCGGCGACGCTCATGCCGGCGACGAACCCCTGCGTCGCCCGGTCCTCGGGCACCAGCGCGATGCCGGCCGTCACGGCTTCCTCGGGCGTGCGCCCGACTGGCTTGCCGTGGAGCAGCACCGCACCGCGCGCGGCGGGATCGGCGCCGAAGATCGCGTGGAGCAACTCGCTCCGCCCCGCGCCGAGCATGCCGGCGATGCCGACGATCTCGCCGGCGGCGATGGTGAGGCTGGTCGGGGCGAGCTTGCCGGGCGAAGCGAGGTCGCGCAGTTCGAGCACCGCCGCACCGACCGGCAAGGTCCGTGCTGTGCGTTCCAGCGCGGTCACCGAGCGCCCGGCAATCGCCGCCGCAATCGCAGCTTCATCGAGATCGGCGGTCTCGGCGTGCAGCACTGCGCGGCCGTCACGCAGCACGGTGACTTCGTCGGTGAGCGACAGGATCTCGTCGAGGAAGTGCGAGACGAACAGCACCGCGTGCCCCTGTGCCGCCAGCAAGCGGATCACGGCATAGACGCGCTCGCGCTCATGCCCGGCGAGCGAGGCGGTCGGCTCGTCCATGATCAGCAGGGCGGGATCGGCCATCAGCCCCTGGGCGATCGCGACCATCTGGCGGGTGCCGATCGGCAGATCGCGGACCAGCGCATCGAGATCGAAGGGATTGTCGAGCATCCGGGCGACCGCCACGGCGCGGGCGCGCCCGGCCGGATCGGCGCGCCAGCCGGTGCTTTGCTCGAGCAACATGTTCTCGACGACCGAGAGCGTCGGCACCAGCGGGATATGCTGGTAGATCGTCGCCACGCCGGCAGCACGCGCCGCGCGCGGACTGGTCCAGCGGGCGGGTTCCCCACGCCAGCTTATGGCGCCGCCGCTTGCCGGGATGGCACCGGCCAGCACCTTGATCAGGGTGGACTTGCCCGCGCCGTTCGCGCCGAGCAGCCCGTGCACGCGGCCAGCGTACAGGGTGAGGTCGACGCCGCGCAACGCGGCGGTGCCGTTGGGCCAGATCTTCTCGACGCCGGCTAGGCTGAGGAGCGGCGCGCCTACCATTGGCCGACGCATTCGCCGACCGTCGCCCGCGTCACCGCCGGGATCGGATAGGTGCGGAAGCGCGGCCCGCCCTGTACCTTCGCATGCAGCGCTTCGAAGGCGAGCGCGCCGAGCGCCTCAGGCTTGAAGCACACGGTGCCGTCGACCGCGCCGGCCTTGATCGAGGCAATGGCGAGCTTCGATCCGCCGACGCCGAGCAGCCGCGCCCGAGATCCCGCCGCGCGGACGGCGCGGGCACAGCCGATCACCATGTCGTCGGCCTCGTTGTAGAACAGGTCGATATCGGGCTGAGCGGCAAGGATGTTCTGGCAGGCGGCCTCGCCGCCTTCGCTCGTCCAGTTGCCCGGCTGCGAGGCGACGATCCGGTAGCGCAGCCCGGCGGCATCGAGTGCCAAGCGGAAGCCGCGGGCGCGCTGCTCGACTTCGGGATAGCCGGCGGCACCTTCGATGATCGCGATCCGGGCGACGCGGTCGCGCGGCAGCCAGGTGGCGGCGAGCGTGCCGGCCGCCCTGCCCGCCGCGACTTCGTCCTGCGAGGCGAGCGCGACGAGGCCGGGATAGACGTCGTCGATCGCCCGCGTCTTCGGGTCGCCGACCAGCGCAGCGACCGCTGCGATCGGAACATTCTGGCCATTGGCGCGGCGGACCCAGCCCTGCGCGACGACCGAGTCGATCGGCATCACCGCGACGCCGGCGACCTTCTGGGCGATCAGGTCGTCGATATCATTGGCCTGCTTCTGCACGTCGCCCTTGGCGTCGAGCACCACGGCGCGGGCGCCCGCCTTGGCTGCGGCGTCGCTGAAGCCCTTGGCGATGGCGGCGGCGAAGGGGTAGCTGAGCCCGACGGTGGACAGGCCGTAGCGCGGGCCGCTGCCCGCCTTGCTTGTCACCGCCCCATTGGCCGCGCGCGCAGCACCCCGCACGCCGGCCAGCGACGCCGCGGCGGTCGCGACGACGCAGAGCGCAAGCAGCAGGGGGACCGGGCGCAGCCGCATCGGATCAGGCCGGATCGCGCCGGGCGACGAGATAGAGATGCTCGCAGGCCAGCACGGTCTCGCCGCGCTGGTTGCGGATATCGACGGCCTCGGTGACGACGCCGTGGCTGATGCGCTTGGGGTGGTCGCGCTTGTCGGCGATGCGGGTGATCGTCGTGATCGTGTCGCCGATATGGACCGGGCGGATGAAGCGCAGCCGATCATAGCCATAGGACATCGCATGCGGATTGATCACCGTGGCGGTGAGCCCGATGCCGATCGCGAAGATCATCGTGCCGTGCGCGATCCGCTGGCCGATCTCCTGGGTGCTGCACCATTCGGCATCCATGTGATGCGGGAAGAAATCGCCGGTATGGCCGGCATGGACGACGAAATCGGTCTCGGTGATCGTGCGGCCGAAGCTCGTCCGGCTGCTGCCGACCTCATACTCCTCGAAATATTGCTCGATGATCATGCGGCGAACTCCCGGTCGATTTCGGTGCGGTCGGCGCCGAGGCGCGGCGCGGCGCGCGGGGATGTGAGGATGCTGCCGTCGATACGGATCGGGCAGCGGGTGAGTATGAGCTCGGCGCCGTCGGGCGCGCGCACCGTCTGGGTGGCGTGGAGTGCGGCGAAGGCGGGCTCGGCCCGCAGCGCCGGCCAGTCGAGCACCGGCGCGGCCCAGATGCCGGCGGGCTCGAGCAGGGCGAGCCAGTCGGCAGTGGTGCGGTTGATCAGGTGGTCGCGGAGCTGCGCCTTGATCGCGTCGCGCTCGGCGAACCAGCTGGCG
>Ga0164294_10000427_pt1 | contig 40168 bp, 31 predicted proteins | sample GEODES005metaG_FD_111479 | JGI IMG/M metagenome (GOLD analysis project Ga0164294, IMG submission 111479) | Oligotrophic lake water microbial communities from Sparkling Lake, Wisconsin, USA - GEODES005 metaG | ecosystem: Environmental > Aquatic > Freshwater > Lake | place: USA: Sparkling Lake... | reverse complement strand
CCCGACCTGGACCAGCATCAGCTGATCGCTCTCATCGCGCCCCGTCCGGTCCTGCTGGGCAATGGCATGGGCGACGCCTGGTCAGACCCGGCCGGCGCCTTTCGCGCCGCCGAGGCCGCAACCCCCGTCTATCGCCTGTTCGGCTCGGCGGGCCTGACGACAAGGGACATGGAGACCTTTGATCCCCGGGCCGACCTGGCTTTCTATAGTCGAGGCGGCGGTCATGGGATCAGGACCGAGGACTGGGCCGCTTTCGAGCAGTTCCTGGATCACGCCCTTTTCGCCCGCCCCTGAGGCACCGTGGGGCCTCAGGGGCGGTGGCCTGTCAATCCCGAATCAGGCCGCTTTCTTCTTGACGAAGATGGTCTGGGCGTTGGTGTATTCCAGCAGGCCCTCAAGGGCGCCTTCGACGCCGACCCCTGACTGCTTGTGACCGCCAAAAGCCGCCAAGGGTGACAGGTGCTGGCTCTCGTTGATCCAGACCGTACCGGTGGCCAGTCTGGCAGCGATCTCCAACGCCCGGTCCTCGTCCGCCGACCAGACCGAACCGCCGAGGCCATACTCCGTAGCGTTGGCCTTGCCGATCACGTCGTCCAGATCATCGAACTTCAGCAGTGGCAGGACCGGGCCAAACTGCTCTTCCTGGACGATGCGGCTGTTTTCCGGCGGGTTGTCGATGATGGTCACCGGCACGAAATAACCGGGCGCCTGGCTCTTCTCGCCGCCGATCAGGAACTTGTAGCCCTTGGATTTCGCGTCATCGATCAGGTCCAGCACCCTCTGGTACTGCAGCTTGTTCTGGATCGGCCCAAGCTGGGTGCCTTGCTCGGCGCCGTCGCCCATCTTCACCGTGGCGGCATAGGCGACGATGGCGTCCTTCAAAGGCTCATAGATGTCCTTGTGGACATACATGCGCTTGGTGGCGATGCAGATCTGCCCGGTATTGCGAAAGGCGGCCCAGAACAGCTGCTCGGCCACCTGGGCCACATCCACGTCGGGCATAACGATGGCGGCGTCATTGCCACCCAGTTCCAGCGTGACGCGCTTCAGGGTGGAGGCGGCGCTCGCCATCACCTTGCGGCCCGTTTGGGTCGAGCCGGTGAAGCTGACCTTGTCGATGCCGGGGTGACTGGTCATCCAGGGGCCGAGGTCATCGCCGCCGGTGACGATGTTCAGCACGCCGTCCGGCAGCACGCCTCGCAGCAACTCGCCCAGGCGAAGCGTCGTCAGGGGGGTGAATGGCGAGGGCTTCAGCACCACGGTGTTGCCGGCCAGCAGGGCCGGGGCCACCTTGAACATGGCCAGGATGATCGGGAAGTTCCAGGGGGCGATGGCGCCCACAACGCCGATGGGCACATGCCGGGTCTCGCCGCGTCGCTCTTCGGTATCTTCTGTCACCGTCACGGGCAGGTCGAGGGATGAAGTCGCCTGGCACCAGTAGGCGCCGCCCAGGATGTCGCCCATGGCGTCGGAATGGGGCTTGCCCTGTTCAGAGGTCAGGAGACGCTTCAGTTCCTCGACATTGCCGGCAAGGACGCCCGCAATCCCCAACAGAGCTTGCCGACGCTGGTCGATCGGCGTTGCACTCCAGGCGGGGAAGGCGGCCCGGGCGGCGGCCACGGCGGCGTCGAGCTGGGCCGGGCTGCAATCGGGTGCATGGCCGATCACCTGCTCATTGGCGGGATTCAGCACTGCAAAGGACGTGTCGCCGGCGACGGCCTTGCCGCCGATGGTCATGGTGTAATCGTGGGCCTGGGTCATGGCGGGGTCTCCTTGGGGGATCTTGTTCTGTAAGGCTAATCCGGGCGCCGCTGGGTCAGCCAATCCTCTCGCATCATCTCCCAATAGCGGGATCGACGCTGGGTCCCGTCGGGGGCGTGGCTGATGCGCTCGCCCTTGGGCCGAAAACCCGCCGCCTCGATGACCCGGGCTGACCTGACATTGTCCAAAGCAGCCGTCAGCCCGACCAGCCTTACCCCCAGAACCTCGAACATGAAGGCGAAGGAGCGGGCCGCCCCAGCGCTGCCCTGGCCGGAATTCTGCTGATCGGCCCGCCGAGCGCCGGCGATCTCGGCCGAGGACCGGCTCGGCCAGACGCTGAACCGTGAATAGGCCGCGACCGCGCCGACCTCGTCCAGCGTGACAATCAGCAAGGCTTCGCCTGCTGCCCTCAGGGTCAGGGCCTCATCGACCCAGGTGGCGATGCTGGTCTCGGCAATCGGCCGGGGCAGATCGTAGATGGGCCCGGACACGGCCGGGTCGGACAGAAGGACGGTCAGGCCGGCCACATGGTCCGGACCGGCGATCCGGCTCGTGGGCCCGAGCCAGGCGGGATCGGCCTCCCGGACGGCTCGGCGGATGGCTTCTTCTTCTTCGGCCGTAGCGGTCAGGACCGTGATGGGCGGAGCACTCATGGGGCCATGTTCGCGCTGAAAGCGCGGTCTGGCCAGCGGCTTCAGTCACGGTCGAGCCCGGTCTGAATGTCGAAATGCAGGACGTTTTCGCGAGCGCCCAGTTTTTCGTACAGCTGGATGGCTGGATCATCGCCCGGGACGGCCTGGACAAAAACCACGGCGGCGTTCCGTTCCTTGCCGAGGGCGGCCAGCCGACCGATCAGGCCAGTCGCCACACCCCGGCGTCGCCAGATATTCTCAACGGCCAGATCGTAGAGATAGATTTCGCGCCGGGCCCGCTCGAACTTGTCCAGTTCATAGGCAACGAGTCCGCCAATCACTGTCTCGCCCTGCAGCGCGGCCAGCACGACCACATGGTCCCGACCCAGCCATTGCCTCAGATAGTCATCGCTCGGCGGCGCGTTGTGATAGGATTCCGGGTCCTCGAAGGCCCGGCCGAACACCAAGTTCAACTGACGCATGAGGGTCAGATCGCCTGACGAAAGGCGGAGCAGATGAAAGGGAGCCATCGTGCTCAGCTTCCCTACCGTCCGAACCAGTCCAGCCGGGTCTCGCGGCCATCGACCTTCAGGCCCGCCAGGCGCGCGCGACCGTCCTGTCCGACCGAGACCAGTGCAAGGACGGCATGGTCGCCGGGCCTGCGCATCAAAGCTTCCAAGGCTTCGGCCTCCTTCTGGGCGGCATGGAACCGGTCGATTCCGATCTTCATTTCCACCTGCGGAGCCTCGGTGGACCCCAGGCACAGCACATCGCCGCGCAGGACCGGCGTGCCCAGCTTCGCCGCTGCCGCGCTGGTTTTGGCCCAGCCTGCAAGGACGTGGTGGTCGCCGTTCCACCGAAGGGCAATCCACGACCGGGTCTGATCGGGCTTGAGCCCAATGCCGTCACAGTCAAAGCCTGCCGGGGCGGCATCGATGAAATTCAGCTGAACGTAGTGGCCGGACAGCAGGCTTCGGGGGTCAACCTGCTGCACCCGCAGGGCGACCTCCGTCCCGGCTTGCCGCGCCTGGTATTCGCGCAGAACCAGCAGGATCAAGGCTGCGGCCAGGAGAAGGGCCGCGCCGATGATCAGCCAGGGACGCATCCGGGTCATGCGGCGCTCCTGCGACGCAGGATCCAGCCAGCGATCAAGGCTGCCAGAGCAGCCAGGCCGAAGACCGCGGCGGCATAGACAAGGTCGAGGCCCAGGTCGAACATCACCGCCGCCACCGCGCCGATCAGGGCGGCGACACCAGCGGCTGTGACCAAGGCGTGACGGTCATGACGGCCCAAAGCTATGACCCCGCCAGCGATCAGTAGCCAAAGGCTACGATGAACCAACCTGAGATCCTCGCCCGATAGCCCTGCGGCGGCAAAGGCCCAGAGGGCGCCCCAGACCCACCAACCGTAGAGGACCCCGGCCCCGGGTTCCTCCCGCCCCCGCAGCCAGCGTCCTCCCAAGGCGGCCATGGCCAGCAGTGCGCTGGCGACCAGCGCCCTTTCCTGCAGGCCGTGCGTCCCGTGGTCTGGAACAAACGTCATCTGGGCGGCCGCCAGGCCAACGATCACCGCGATCCCGGCGCCGTGGGCCAGGGGTATCGAACGCCAGCACCGGGCAGCGACGACCGCGGTCAAGCCGGCCAGCAGCAGCCAGCCGCTGGTCGGAGCCGCAAAGTCTCCAAACCCTATCAGGACCAGGGCGGCGATGGCTGCGCCGCTTGATCGGCCCACAAGGGATAACAGCCCCGCCGCCAGCCCTGCCCCCATGGCGGCGGTCTTGGGATCGCCTGCGATGTCGAAAATCTGCCCCGTCAGGCCGATGGTGGCTGCGTAGAGGGCGGCGGCCACGGCCAGCAGGGCGTTGGCGGCATTCAGCCGGCCCCGGGAGCCGGCCAGGGCGGCTCCGCCAGACGCTCCCAGGAAGGCGGCAATCAAGAGCCCAAACCTCGCAAGGCGCGGCAGGCCATCCCAATTGGCGGCCACCAGGGCGATAATGGCGGCCCCGACCAGCAGCGCCCCGATCAGCACCAAGGCCGTAGCCGCGTCGGTTCTCCGGGGGTGGGCCACCATCGCCAGCATGGCCTCTCGGTTTCCCGCTGGGGCCAGGCCCGCCGCGATCCAGAGGTCAAGGTCTGCTGTCAGTCGCTCCCGGTAACCGGCCATATGCCCCCCTGACGGCATCAAGTTCCGAGACGTGGCACGGGGTGGAGCAAAGGGTCAAGGTGGAGGACCCGGTTTGCCCACAGCCTGGACCAGCGCATGGCGCGAGGGTCGACTCGACAAGCGACAGGGGCCATGACCGGATGGCTCGCCAGCCGTCGATCGGATTGCGCTGCTTCCTGAGACGACTGCAGTTTCCCCTTGATCCCCGCCTGTCCCGGTGAAAAGCCCGACAGAGCTTTCAGAACAGGATCGACCATGAAGGATGTCGGGGCGCTGGTGCTGTTGTCGGGTGGGCAGGACAGCGCCGTCTGCCTGGCCTGGGCGCTTGAGCGGTTTTCGCGGGTCGAGACCATCGGCTTCGACTATGGCCAGCGCCATCGGGTCGAGCTGCATGTCCGGCTGGCCTTTCGCCAGAAGCTGGCCGGCGCCTATCCCCCGGCGGCGGACCGGTTGGGCGAAGACCACCTTCTGGATCTGACGGTCTTGGGAACTATCAGCGACACGGCCCTGACAGATCACCGCGCCATTGAAATGTCGGCCTCGGGCCTGCCCAATACCTTCGTCCCGGGCCGTAATCTGCTGTTCCTCACCTTTGCGGCGGCAGTTGCCTATCGGCGAGGGCTGAAGCACCTGGTGACCGGGGTCTGCGAGACTGACTATTCCGGCTATCCTGACTGTCGGGACGACACCATCAAGGCGCTGCAAGTCGCCATCAACATGGGGACCGAAAGCCGGTTTGTCATTGATACCCCCCTGATGTGGCGGGACAAGGCGGCAACCTGGGACCTCGCCCAGGCCCTGGGCGGCCAGCCCCTGGTCAATCTGATCCTGGAGGACAGCCACAGCTGTTACATGGGAGATCGAACCCATCGCCATGACTGGGGCTATGGCTGCGGAACCTGCCCGGCCTGTAACCTGCGGGCGTCCGGCTACCGCCGATGGCGGGAAGGGCGGACAGGGTGATGGCCCTTCCGCCATTGAATGTCGTTGCCTGCGCCTGTTAGCCTTCGAGCAGGGAGCGCGATGAACCAGCCGCTACAACAACCATGGTGGAAGCGTGCCCTGATCGTCGGGTTTGCCGGCCTGTTGTTCAGCCTCTGCATGGCCCTGATCATCTCCATGGGCTCGGCGCTGCGAATCGCACCCCTTGTGGCCATAGAGCGGGCAGGAATCGATCTCGGCCAGCGGACCTATGTGGCATTCGCCCCTTGGCTTGACCCGAGTTTTCAGACCAAGGCAGGCGCCAGCTATGTCTTTGTCGATGTCGACGCAGAGGCCTGCGTCCGCTTCAGCTCCGATCCGGATGACTGCCTGACAGGCCGGCCGGTCCCCGCCGCCCTGATCGTCGATTTTGCTCGGGCGGCTGCCATTTCCGGGGCCAAGGTGGTGATCATCGATGTGGCTCCGCCGGATGACCCCGCTGATCGGGCCCGTCTGCTGGCAGCCCTTTCACACCCGACGGGCCCCTATTTCATTGCCCCACTCAACAGTCGGCCGGATCTGTCCCAGGGCATCCTGGCTCAGCGCCTGGACCGTCAGAGGTCCCTCACGCCACGCCTGGCCGAGGGCCGGCTGCGGCTGGCGCCCATCGCTACCACCGCCGACATAGGGGCTGGCGATGGGGTGATCCGCCACTTTCCGCTCCTGACCCCGATCCGCGAGGGCCAGGGCCAGTCCGACCGATGGTTGCCCAGTGCGCCCCTTCTGGCCGCCCTGCTGGCCGATCCGGCTACGGCCAGGGCTGTGGACTGCCGCTTCTACGGCGCCGTGGCCAGCGGCTGTGCGGCGGCTGCGAAATCTCCCTTGCTGGATCAGGCCCTCGTCTTTGGCCGCGATCCGGGCCTGCGCAACCGAATTCAATACAGCCTGCCAAGCCTGGCGGCCCTCTCGGCCCGAGACGAGGACCGTCTGCGCAGTCGCTATCTGGGGCGCTATGACCGTTACCCGGCATCCGGCCTGTTGGATGATCGCGGATTTGCAATTCCGGACGGTGTCCTGACAGACCGGATCGTGGTGCTGGGCTCCAGCCAGGCCCAGGGAGGCGACTGGCACGCGACCCCCTTGGGCGCCATGACCGGGTCAGAGATCGTGCTGAACGCCACCCGGGCCTTCATCGAGTTTAGTCCCTTGCGCGAAGGGACAGGGGCCATTCCGGCAGGACGCCAGATTTTGCAGGGTCTTTACGCCTTCATGGCCAAGCTCAAGGGTATAGCGATCGGCGCCTTGATCATGACCCTGTGCTGGCTGACCATCTTTGGCCTCAATGGCAGGATGAAACGGCGGGGCCGACTGTCCAGCCTGCTGTCGGTGTTGCTGTTCGTCGGATTTATGGGAGCTCTGATTGTGCTGGAAGTCTTCGCTGGCCTGGGCGCCCTCCGTGGCGCCAGCGGCCCGGTTCAGTCGGTAGACCTGTTGACCCCAGTGGTTGCCCTTGGACTGGAGGGGTTCGCCGAAGCCGCCCGCAGTTTCACGCAGCAGGCCGAGGCATTGGGGCAGAGCATTTTCAACCGCCTCACGGGCCAACGGTCTCAGGCATCCTCTTCGGAGGAGATTTGACCTTGGCCATTGTCCGCTTCCCATCAAGGTTATGGCTGTCTTGCGTTGCCGCCCTGGCGACCGGAATCGGCCTGGCCGTCGCCAGCCCGGCCCTGGCTTCGGACGCCCGGTCCGCAGCCGGCCAGATTACCGAAGTTACGGGCCGTCCCTCGCCATCGGACGCCCTTGTTCAGAGGCGCAACGGCGTGCGCCAGCCGGCTGCGCGATTCCTGTTCATCGAACCCGGCGATCAGGTTCTGGTCCGACGCGATGGGGTTGCGGTGCATGTATTCCTTCGTGGCGGCGCTCAGAAGCGGGTCACCCGCGCCAGCAGTCCCCTGAAGGTGCCGCTCGGCGCCTTGGTCCGTCCGCCGTCCGGGGCCGGCGCCTTTGTGGCCAGTCTGAGCGGCTTGTTTGAATCGGCCCCTCGCCCCATTCCGGTCGACACTCAGGTTCGCACCCCGGATAATCCTGGACCGGCCCCTGTGCCGCTCGCCATGCTGGCGTCTCCGGACCAGGCGTTTCCGGAAGGTATTCGTCCTGTCTCCTTGATCTGGACGGGGGGAACTGAGACGGCGGTCCTGGCCGGCGATGTGGACGAGATCCGGCAGAACAGCCGGGGCCAGCCCTTTGTCGACATGAGCACCCCGGCCAATGGCGACTTTACCCTCGGCCTGCGGGGCGGCGCTCTGACCTGGCGTGTCACCCGCGCCGAACTCCCCGCCGGTCTGTGCGAGGACGCCGACCGTCTTGAGCGGGCGCTCTGTCTTATGGCGGGCGAAGATGGCCGCTGGGGCCTGTTTGGCCTGAGCGAGATTGTCGCCCTGGCCCCCGATGACCTCGAAGCCAGCCGTATACTGCAGGCCTTTCGGTCCGGCGAGATCACGCACCTGCCGATCGCGGCGCCATTGCCCTGATCCTCTGAAGGGGCTTAGCTTCACCCTGGGCATTCAGGGTGGGCAACGATGCGGGACTTCTGGCCGGTCGGCCGGGCGCATGGCGGCAGGTTGTGGCTTGCCGTCGTTCTGGTTCTGGTTTGCACTATGGGTCTCGGTCCGTCCGGGGTCGTCTCGCCGAACCCGGCCTTTGGCGAGGATGGGTCCCGGCAGGGGGATTCCTGCGATGGCGGACAGGACGGTCTGCTGGCCGCCCTGGATCTGAACTGGGACCGGCAGGTCGCCCTGATGAGAGCCCGCGGCTTTGACCCGCGAGATCAGGCGCGCGCCGTGGCGCGATGGCTTGAAGGCCTGCCCCCCGGGGCCGCAGCCCTGCTCCTGGCGTCTGGAGCCGACCGGCATTGCGCCTATCTGGTAGACCGTGCCGGGCTGAAAGCGTTTGGCGTTGGCCCGGTCAGTCCAGATGTGCTCAAGACCCTGCATTCCGACTGGCGCCGAGCAGCCGGGGTCGACCAGACCGGAGCCGGCAAACGCGGCCTGAGGTCCACTGACGGCCCCAGCGGCCGAAGCCGTGCCGAGCGGGCCCAGGCCGCCCTTTCCGAACTGGGGAGCGGACTTCTGCCGACTTCTGTCCAGTCGCAGATCGGCGCGTACCGTCGCCTTCTGGTCCTGCCTTACGGGGACCTCGGAGCCGTCCCCTATTCCGCCCTTCCCGTTGGCGGGCAGGACCAGAGGCTGGCGGACTTGACAGCCGTCATGGTCCTGCCAGGCGTGCAGTTGGCCAGGGGCGCCGAAGGCGCGTGGGTTAACCGACGGGGTGAGAGCCAATGCGCGACCGCGCCTGATGCGCCGGGACCGGCCCTGGTTGTTGGCGACCCTGCCGTGGCGGGTCGATCCGATCTGCCGCCCCTTCCTGGCGCCCGGCGTGAGGCCATGGCTGTGGCGAGGATCTATGGCGTGACGCCGGTGATCGGCGGGTCTGCAAACCTGCGGACGGTCCAGACCCGGGCGGTGGGCGCCGGCATCATCCACCTCGCCGCCCATGGTGTTGCTCTGCCGGATTCGCCCCTGGACAGCTACATTGCGCTCGCCGACGGTCCCTGGCGGGCCGGTGACATCATGCAGTCCTGCCTGCAGTCCGTCCGGATCGTGGTTCTCAGCGCCTGCCAGACGGGCCTTGGCCGCACTGTCGATGGCGGCGTCATCGGCCTGGCGAGAGCCTTTTACCTGGCCGGGGTCGATGATGTGATCATGACCCTCTGGAGCGTCGATGACGCCGCGACCGAAGTCCTGATGACCCGGTTTTCAAGCCTTGTTCAAGGTGGTCTCGGCGCCGACGAGGCCCTTCGCCAGGCTATGCAGGCGACGCGAAAGGTCTATCCGGATCCTGTGCTCTGGGCATCTTTCTCAGTGTTCGGTTCGTCCATGCTCAAAGAGAACGAAGTTCCGTGAAGAATCGGCCACTGTCACGCCTTTGTCATGCCGCGATCGGCTGACCAAAATGAACTCAACTTGAAAGGGCTTCAGGATGAGAACAGGTTTTCCGAAGGTCGCGGTGGCGGCCCTGATCTGCGCGGGCTTTCTGGCCGGTCCAAGCGGCGCGGCTGAAGGGGATGCCATCTATGCAGGCGGATTCGGATCCGGCGGCCTGACGGCTCGTCTTCCGAGCAATGGATGCACCGGCAAGGCCAGTTTCACCGTTCAAACCGGTGTCCGCGACGGGATGACCACGCTGCAACTGGTCCGGGTTCGCAAGGATCCATGCCGGGCCTATCTGCCCGCAGGCGTCGTGCTGAACTGGTCGCGTGGCGAGCTGGGTCTGCTGCCGGGACAAACTGCGGTGCTGGTCAATCCGCACACCGATTTGCTTCAGTAGGGTGACCTTCAGCCACTCCAGCTTGCAGGATTGGCCGGGGAGGTAAGTATGGCTTCTATCTTACTGAATTCACAAAGTTTCTGGGAAAGGCCCCCCTTTTTGGGGGACGCGCTCCAGCGGTCAGTGACCCAGTTAGGGGTTCTGGTCAGCGATCCATGCCTGTCCCGCGTCTCGGGAGGATGGAACCTCTGTCCATGGGCCGATCTTGCAGTGCGGAGGGTGCAGTTTTGACGGTTCGTTCCAGAATGACCCAACGCTCGCCCAATCTTTCCGCAATCGGTCCCGCCCTGGCGCTCTGCCTCTTGTCGGCGGTCCTGGGCGCTAGCTCGCCCGCCATCGCGGCTGGCAAGGTGCGGGCGCTTTTTGTTGGCGTTGCTGACTACAAGTACGGGGGTCCGGATTCCAAGATTCAGGACCTTCAGGGCGCGCCCAACGATGTTGCGATGATCCGGCAGGCGCTGGAAACCCGTCGTTCGCTGGATTCCGTGAAAACGCTTCTCGGGCCAGACGCCACCCGGGCAGGCATCCTGGCGGCGGTGGAGGCCCTGACGCGGGACGCAGCAACTGGCGACACCTTCTTGTTCTACTTCAGCGGCCATGGTCGGCGGTTCATGACCAAAGGCGGCGATCAGGCCGATGGCCACAACGTCACCATCGCCGCCTACGATGCCCTGCCGCCAAGTCGGATCAGACCGGACCGCAACTACGCGGTTGGCGATATTGGCGATGTGTTCGACCGCGAACTTCGCCTGGCGTTCGACGCCATCACGGCCAGGGGTGTCAATGTCGTCACCATATTCGACAGCTGCAATTCGGGGACGGCTACCCGGTCTGCCTTTCGCAAGCGGGTGTCCAAGGGGATTCCGGATTCATCTGGCGTGGTGATCGAGCCCCTAGAAATGTCCGCTCCTGCTGTTCGGAACATGGCTGGCGCGACAGTGGGTCGCCCTGGCTATCGCATCCATTTTGCCGCTGCCCCGGATGGCGATGTCGCCAATGAAGGCCCGGTCATTGAGAACGGCGTGGAAGTGTGGCGCAGTGATTTCACGGTCGCCTTTTCCTCTGCGCTGCTCGAAGCTCGTCCAGGGGCCACCTATCAGGAACTTCTGCTCGATACCCGGACTCGCCTGGCGCGCGCTGGCGCGGACCAGCAGCAGGTTCAGACGGACGGCGACCTGCTCACGCCCTTTCTAGGAGAAGCGGCCGGTACAGCCCGCGTGTTTGAAGTCTCCGGCACCCGTCCCGGCGCATGGTCTCTGAAGGCGGGTAGCCTGTCCGGGATCGCGCCGGGCTCGGAATTTGCGCTCTACCGGTCTCTCGCCGACGCCCTGGACCCCAAGGCCCAGCCGGTCGCCCGGACAACGGTAAGGTCAACGGACGCCTGGACGGCCCAGCTGTCGGCCGCGGGCCCCTCCAGCGGACTCGCCAATGGCTTTGCACGAGAAACCCGCCGAAGCTTTGGCCTCACTCTGCTGAAGGTCGCCATCGTGCTTGAGGATGGTGTGGCCTCAAACGACCGCACACGGCAGGCCGAGCGTGATCTGCGCACCCAGTTGAAGGGATTGTCTGCTGTCAGGCTGGTCGACCACGACCCACAGATCGGATTCCAGATCGCAGAGGACGGCAATGTCAGCCTCTGGACTGCGGACATGCGGGCTATAGGCCGTTTCGTTACCGGTTCGCCCGAACTTGCCGAGGCGGCCCGAAATCTCGCCAAATACTACACGCTTCTGGCGCTGGAAGATGGCGGTCAGGGACCGATGGTGACCTTTGAGGCCTCTGAATCCAATTGCCAAGGGAACGACACAACGCCCTTCGAGCGTGCTCAGGGCGAACCCTTGTTGCGGCAGGGTCAGGAAATCTACCTGACGGCCAGGAACCAGTCGGACCGGCCACTTTTTCTTTATGTCTTCAATCTTGGCCATGACCATTCGGTGGCGCTGATCGGGGCGAGCGACAATGCTGTCCCGGCCGGCCGCTGTTGGGAGTCCCGTCGGCTCAAGGCCTTTGGCGAAGGTCGGGACAACTTGATGATGATTGCCTCGAGCAAGCCGCTGCCAAACCTCTGGTCCCTTCAGCAGGATTCCGTCCAGGGACTCACCCGCAGTATCGGAAACCTGGACCCGCTGGAGGCCCTGATTGTCGACTCCCAAGGCGGAACGCGCTCGGCGGCGCCGGTCGCCGTCGGCGCCTGGACGATCCGCCGCATGACCTACAGCGTCAGGCCGGACCTGGAATGACCATCAACTTCATCGCTTTCCCTACCAGATCAAAAAACCTATCCACGGAGCACTGACTCGATGACCAAGTTGACGTCGCTATTGTCCGCCCTCGCCTTGACGGCTGGACTCATGACCGCCATTCCCGCTGCCGCCGCCCAGGCCGCCGCCCCTGCAAAGCCGCCGCCTGGCCACAAGATCATCAATGGCACGCCGGCCCCTGAAGGGTTTCTGCCGTTCCAGGTGTCGCTGTTCCGGATCGACAAGGGTCATTTCTGTGGCGGTACGCTCCTCAATGGCACCTGGGTGCTCACCGCGGCCCACTGTGTGTCCTGGATGCCGAGCAAGGATCAAAATCCGCTGGAGCCCCACACCCGGGTTCTGGCCGGCACCAATAACCTGCTCGTGGCTGGTCAGGCCCTGAACGTCGTGCGGATCATTTCCCATCCCGGGTACGACGGCGACACCCACCAGAATGACATCGCCTTGCTGGAATTGTCCCCGGAAAGCCGCGCGCGCCTCAACCAGGATACCAGGGCCCTGTCGCCTTTTGGTCTGACCCTCGCCCAGTCCAAAAACCTTGGAAAATCGCGAACCAATCCGGACATGGCGCTGGTCAGCGGCTATGGCACGACGGAAACCGGTGATCTTTCGACCCAGCTTCTCTATGCTAATGTCCCGGTCGTCTCAAACGCCACCTGCAACCAGCCGGAAAGCTACAACGGCACGATTGCTGACACCATGATCTGCGCTGGCACCAGTGAGAACGACTCCTGCCAGGGCGATAGCGGCGGACCGCTGGTGATGGGCGAGCCGGGCAAGTGGACCCTGATCGGCGTCGTCAGCTTCGGCGAGGGCTGCGCAGTGGCCAACAAGTTCGGGGTCTATACCCGGGTCGCGAGCTATACGGACTGGATCCAGTCCACCATGAATAGCGCTCGCCCCTGATCCTGGGACGATCTCATCGCGTCGTCCCGGGTCGAGCCGACCCGGGACGGACCAATGCCGATCGATAGCGCCTGAAGGTATGGCCTCATGCGAATGCTTGATCGTCGAGGATTGCTCAGAGCGGGGCTTGCCCTTTCTGCGCTTCCGACGCTGGCGGCGGCCCAGACAATGGTCGGCTCCGGCCAGGCGATCCGTCCGGTCGGGGTCCGACGGGCGTTGCTGCTCGGCAACGCCAGCTATGTTCACACGCGCAAACTGGTCAATCCGGCCAATGATGTGAAGGCCCTGGCCGGGGCGCTCAAGTCCATGGCCTTCGAGGTCACACCGGTAATCGATGGCGGCTTTGACGCCATGAAGAGCGCCCTGTCGGGGTTTCGCCGGTCGATCCAGACCGATGATGTGGCCCTGGTCTATTATGCTGGCCATGGCCTGCAATACGCCAACTCGGATGCTGGGCCCGAGAATTTCCTGATCCCGCTGGATGCGGAACTGGCCAGCGCCGAAAGGCTGTCTTCGGAATGCCTGGCCCTTTCGGAAGTGTTCGAGGAACTGCGGCGCTCCAGCGCCAAGGTGTCGGTCATTGTGCTGGACGCCTGCCGCGAGAACGGCTTTGCCAAGACCTGGGACAATGACACCCGGGGTCTGGCGCCGCCGGCTGGCTGGGCGCCGCCGCAGCAGGTAGCCCGCAGCGCCGTGGTGGCCTATGCGACCAAGCCGGGCGGCCTTGCCGAGGATCGTCCAGGCGAGGCCAATGGTCTCTATACCTCCGAACTTCTGGAACAGATCCGCCGTCCCGGCCTGACGGTGGCGACCTTGCTGGCCGAGGTGTCCGGCGGCGTTGAACGCCGTTCCAAGGGCCGGCAGGAACCCTGGACCCTGGCCGCAGGCAGCGGCGGCCTCTATGTGCTCAATCCGGAGGTTGCGCCCCCGACTGATCGCTCGGCGGGCCCGGACACCGCTCAGATGGCCGCCGCCATGCGGGCCGCAGCCTGCAGGACCGAAGCCTGTTTTGATAGCGAGATCGCTGTCGTTCGCGACCCGAGCCTTCTGGCCCTGGCGCGACAGGCGCGCGGGAAAAGCGATGTCGATGGTTCCGCAAGCGGCTCAACAGGCACAGCCTATCGCAACATCGGAACGGGCCAGGTCAAGCGCCAGCGCGCTGCCTTCCTGCTGGGAGTCGGACGTTACCAGCATCCATCGATCAGCCAGCTGATCGGTGGTCCCAACGACGCCGGGCAGTTGGCAATCCAGCTGGATCGTCAAGGGTTCGATGTCACGCTAAGTCTGAATTCGGACCGCGCTCAGTATGACGCGGATGTTGAATCCTTTTTCCGGACTCTCAAACCGGACGCTGAGGTGTTGTTCTATTTCTCCGGCATGGGCGGCCTCGTGGCCACCGCCGATCCCAGCCTGTTCAAGAGCTTCATGGTGCTGGTGGACGGCGCACCGTCCATAGAAAGTCCGGGGATTGTTTTGCTGGATCCGTTCCTGGAACGACTGCAGGCAGCCAAGCCCTATTCCAGGCTGATAATCCTCGATACCTGCAGTTTCGAAATTTCCGAGAAGTTTCCGGATGGTCGTCCGCTTTCGGCGCCCAGGGCCTCCCTTGGCGTACCCGAGGCCGAGTGCGGCATCTCAAGGTCCAGGACACCGAAAGGCGGACCGATCTATCAGGCGTCCGCGGCCGCTTCCGGCGCTCTTTTCTGCTACGCCGCCGAGCTGGGAACAGCGGCTTATGACACCATGCCCGGCACCCGTAACGGCGCCTTTGCTCTGGAGCTTCTGCCGCGCCTTCCTGCAAATCGACCGTCCAGGGACTTGATGCTGGAGGTTTCAGAGGCCGTCCGTGTCCTGACCGGAGATCTGCAGGTTCCCTATGTAACGTCGACAGGGGCTACGGCCGACCTCGATCTGTCGTGATCTTGGACGGACCCCAGACTATCGCTCCACCAACAGCTTGCGTAGGGCGCCCTCTATAGCCAGTTGCCGCCCCAAAGGCGTAAAAAACGATCCGTTGATCTGGGTCCGAGCCATCACCGTCCAGCGAAAGGCGCTGAACAGAGACATGTCCGGCGCCTCTGACCGGGTCCAGAAGCCTGCCAGGTCGCCCTGATGAGTCAGACCCGGCAGATCGTAGAAGGCGCGTCCCAGAACCTTGACCGGGCAGCCAAAACCGATCGCCGCAAGGCCCGCTGTGCTGTTTATGGTGACCGCGCCCTGCGAATGACGGGCCAAGGCGTTGAGATTGCCGCCATCCAGCACCAGGACACGGTCGTTCAGTCCCGTTGCGCGGGCCCGCGCATGAATAAAGCGCTCCTGCTCCCGCATCCTCGGCTCCATCGGATGGAGCTTGAAGGCCAGTTTCGTGTTGGCTGGCGCATGACAGGCGAAATCCTGAAGAACCGTCTCAATGAAGCTTTCGTTGTCGTAGGCGGAGTTGTGGGTGAGCTGGGTATCCCCGGCCTTCTGGATAAGGCCGAGGTAGTAGGGAAACGTCCCCGACAGCAACTCCGCCTCCACGCGGGGCCAGCTGTTCATGCCCAACAACCGTCGGAAGTACATCTGGATATAGCCGAACATCTGCTGACGGGTCGATATGGCGTAGGGCGTCGGACTGGGGCCAGCAATCACTGTAATGGCGCTCTTGCCCAGATAGTGACAAATGGTGGCATAGACTAGGCCGCGTGTGATCAACCCTACGTCCCGGGCGAGAGTCGGATCCGGCTGGGACTTATCGAATTCCTGCCGATAGAGCTCGGGGTCCCGGGGCAGGGTGGAACGAACATTGACTCCGCCTGAGTCCAGGGTGATCCAGTGTGGTCTGAAATAGCCTTCCTCGAAAACGTGCACAGACAGTCCGGCGTCTCGTGCCCAGGCAATCGCGGCCTCATGCGGTTCCACGCAGTCATTGAAACAGACGAGGTCGGTAATGCCTTCTTCGAGCATGAAGGCGGCAAGCCATTGGCCGGCCTCTTCAGGCTTGGCTGGACATCGGATGGCTCCGAAGTTCAGGCCCCAGATAACTTCGTCTCCGGTATCAAAATTGACCTTGCTTACCCGCAGGCCGGCTGCCTTCAGGGCTGCGGCCAGCTGATGAAAAAATGGACCGAAGGGGCCCCGCAAGAAGAGGAAATGCCGCAGAGGATCGCCAACGGATCCCGGGCGCCCGGTCATGCTGACCTGGTTCTGGGCGCGCGAGACCTTCAGCAAATGACTTCCCAATTCCGGCTTCCGGGCGATGATTCTGACCAAAGGTAGTTAGCGTCCGGCGACCGGTAGGAAAACCCCTTACGCTTCAACTGGTTTCCCGGGCCCGCGCTGCGAAGGCCGTCATGACGTCCAAGGCCTCCACCGGTCGCCCGGTGCGTCGATCGACATAGCGGGGATAGAGCAGGAGCGAGGCCGCGGTCAGTTCATCGAGGGTGACCGCCCGTGTGCGCCTGGGGATCGTCATCCTGTCGTGGGTCAAGCCCCAGCCTGCATAGAAAGGCTGACCATAGGTGTGGACCTCAACCCCGCGCAGAAGCGCTTCAAATCCGGAAAGGGAGGTCAGGGTGTGAAGCTCGTCACAATCATCCAGCAGATCCGTAATGGCCCAATCAATCGCCAAACCGTCCGCCAGTGGCGCGGTTTGGGCATGCGAAAGGGCGCCAGGACGGAGTCCGGCCTCGACGTCCGGGTGAGGCTTGTAGACGATGAATGCGTCAGGCCGTGCCGCCCGAACCGCTCGCAACAGGGTCAGGTTATCATACACCTCCGGGCCAGAACCTCTACGAACAGAGGCGTCGTCGGTCACCTGGCCTGGAACCAGAATTCTGCGTTTGCCCCGAGACAGGCCGAACGCGCCATGCCTTCGGGCCGCACCGACATTGTATTTGCTCAGCCGGAGGCTGATCAATTTCTGCCGAAGTTCTGCGGCCTGGGCGAGAACTTCACGGTCCATCCCGCCTGCTTCTAGCGCCTGCTCAAGGCGACTGGGTCCGGCCGGATCGTAGTAGATGCCCTGATCATCCGCCACCAGGGAGGAAGGGGGCTCGCGTCTTGATCCAAGGCCCACCGACCGAAGGAAGCCATCCTCGAGCCTGACGAGAGGTACGCCAAGTCGCCTGGCCTCGGCCGCAAACCCGTCATCGATGTGAGACGCCCAGCCAATGATCCTGCCGCCATCCCTTTGCTGGCGTTGCAGGGCGACAGCCGGCTTCATGGTCCAGGTCAGGCTGGATCTCTGACCTTTCAGGAACGGCAAGACCGCAGGGCGCTTCCACCGCTGGATCCCGACTATGTGATTGGTCCCTTCGGTTTCCCGGTCTCGACGGCGGGCTGCCGCAATGATTCTGGCGACCCTGAGCGATCTGCAAGGCTCGTTGGTTACGGGATCGATGTAGATTGGATACTGAATGAAGGCGGCGGCGACCAGGGCGGTCAAGCTCGGGCGCTCTGTTCGCCGGGGACAGCTCGTGCGGTCGTCTGTCAGTCCCCAGCCGCCATAGGCCGGCATGCCGAAACAGGTCACCGGCGCGCCGACGATCAGGGCTTCGAGTCCGGCTTGACTTGAGGCGACATAGACGCGGTGGGCCCGACGCGCGAGGGATGCCCAGCTGGCATTTGCGTCATAAAGCCGGACCGGACGAGAGGTTGCCAAAGCGCGCAGATGGCCGCTCTTTCCGCGCCGGCCTTCCATGGGATGTACCCGGGCGAGAACCGGTCGGCCAGGGTTCTCGGCGACAGCGGCATCCAGCATGTCGGCAAAGGTCGCCGCCGTACATCCACCGCCGGCGATCGACCGGTCGCCTGCAATCTGGTCCAGAACGATGACCGGGGCCGGTCCGTCAAATTCCGGATCATCGTCCGCAACATCTGACGCTGCATTGTACTTGCCGAGGTTTTCCTTGGCGATCAAAGCCATCAGGCTTTCCGCTTCGGCGAGCGTCTCGGAGGGAATCTCGCGCCAGTTCTGGATCAGCTTTTCCAGACGGGATGGTTGCGAGCTGTCATAATATATTCCGTCCGGGTCCGCGACCAGGCTGAGGCGGCGGCCGGCCGGCCCGGTCAGACCTGCAGAACGCAGAAACCCGTCTTCGAGGGCCAGATAGGTCAGTCCGCGACGCCGGGCCTCCAGATGCGCCTGCCCGATGTGACCCCAGCCGGCAAGACCGCGCACGCCGCGTGGCGGCGAGAGGCCGGGCGGCACAAAGGTGAATTTTGCGCCCGGGCCCAGGAACTCGCGTAGCCGCGGCGTCTGGACCATCACACCTGGTGAACGAACCGCCCAGGTTCCCTCGTAATCCACTGTTTCCGGTCGCGTCATCTATGTTACCGGAGGGCTCCTCGTCGCACGGAACTGGGGCAGGCGACCCATTCGGAATTGTTCATGGAACGCCAAAGCGCGCTGCGCAAGCCGTTGAATCTCACATCTCGCTGGCTTGCGCTGGTTCGCAGGAGCCGACCTTCTCCGCCCTTTCGCCCCAGCGGCGGACTGCTGCCAGGGCGTGCGATATCCCGCGTCCTGATCCTGCAATCCGGACCCAACGCCAGCGTGGACTATTATCTTCGACCGCGCCTCCGACAGTCCGGCCTGGAGGGTCAAATTGCGGACCTGAACCAGGATCCCAAATCTGTCGAAATGCTGACCGCGCCAGACGTCGCTGTCGTCATTTGCCGATACATAAACCGGCCATGGATCGAAGCCCTTCGTCAAGCGCGGCAAAGGCTTTCGCGCATCGTCTACTTCGTCGACGACGATCTGGCGGCCATGCTGGATGATCCATCCCTGCCTTGGAAGGCACGTGGCAAGGTTGCCCTCGGCTTCGAGCGTCACCGCGAGGCCCTTGAAGCCCTGGTGGACGAAGTCTGGGCCTCAACTCCAACCCTGTCCGCACGGTTCCCTGGCGGCGCTCAGGTGGCGCCGCCAGTGCCCTGTGATCCACCTGCAGACCCACTGGAACGACCGCCCAACAGGGTCGTCTACCACAGCACCGACGTGCATGGTCCGGAACGCCGGTTTGTCCTCGAAATTGCGCGCGTTTTCCAGACGATCCGGCCGCAGGTCCGATTCGAGATCACAGGAGATGCGCAACTTCAAAAGTTGTCATCAGGCCTGAGCAATGTGGATGTGGTGTCGCAACTGAGTTGGCCTGACTATCTGGCGGCACAGCGAGGTCGAAGCGCCGCAGTGTTTCTTGCTCCCATAATGGCTAGCCGGACGAATGCCAGTCGGGCTCCGGTCAAGAGGTTTGACGCAGCCCGACTTGGCGCCTGCGGGGTCTATGCCGATGCCGAGCCCTATGCCAGCGCGGTGCTAAACGGGATCGACGGGCTGCTGGTTCCGATGGCCACTTCTGATTGGGTCTCCGCGATCTCCAGGCTGTTTGAAAGCCCGGACCTTCGCCTGACCCTGGCCAGGGCCGCTCGGGATCGGATCGCCGCACAGTTGATGGCGGCGCCACAATTTCCGTTTGCGGAACCGGTGCGATGAACAATCCCTGGGGACGCACGTCTCGCAGGTGGGCCAAGCTGCTGCGAGATCCCGCAGGTTTCGCGCTGGATCTTCCGAACCCCTACTACCGGGCCATGTTGCGCATGGACCTGATCGTCGTCATGACACTTTGCGATCTGCTCGACTTGCGTTCCTTACTGTCGGGTTTTGCTTGGAGAGTGGGTTTTCGCGATGGCCCGTTCTGGCCCAAGCGCATGCTAGTTCGTTCGCCCAGGTCGGCGGGCGTCATTGCCTCCGGTCCGGACGGGACGATCCTCGCGGGGGACGTTGCCACGCCTGCAAAGCCGGTGGTCTTCGAGTCAGCCTATCGACCTGTAAAGGTCAGAACCTACAGCCTGGATGGCCAGGTCGCGCCTCAAGTGCAGCTTCGGCCGATTTCCGCGCTTGGCGTGGTGTCGCTTGCGATAGCGGAGGGCGCCTCTCTGGATGAAGGCCTTCGTCGGGCATGGCCCGGACGTCCCCTGTCGACGCCTCGTCCAAGGCGGAAGGACCTTGAGGCTTGGCTGAGTGAGGCTGCACGGGCGCCGCTACCGCCTGAATCTCCGTTATTGATCAGCATTGTAATGCCGGTCCGTGACCCATCGCCAGCACATCTGAATGCGGCCTTGGCTTCGATTCTGGCCCAGAACCATCGAGCCTGGCAGCTCTGTATTGCCGATGATGGTTCACGATCAGAAGCGGTTCGGCGCCGCTTGGCGCAGGTCGCCGGGGATCGAAGGGTAGCTCTTGTAACCCATCGCACCTCCCGAGGCATATCCTCAGCTACCAATTCTGCGTTGGATCTGGTTCGAGGTGAAGCCGTCGTATTCATGGACCATGACGACGTCCTCACGCCTGATGCCCTTTGGCGGGTCGCTTCCGCTTTTGATGATCCGTCGGTGATGGCGGTGTATTCCGATGAAGCCGTCATTGATGGTAGTGGGCGCTTTCGCTTCGCCACTCTCAAGCCATCCTTCGACCTCGAACGAGTCCGAGCTCAGAACTACGTCAACCACCTCTTCGCGACCCGGGCCGAAGCGGTTCGGCGGGTCGGCGGCTTGGACCCACAATTCGATGGTGCGCAGGACCACGACCTGATCCTTCGATTGTCCGAGCAATTTCCGCCGGACGCAATCCGGCATATTCCGGCGGTTCTATATTGTTGGCGGCGCGTTCGGGGCGGGCGAAGCTTTTCCCAGATCTCTGGAATGCGGGCAGAAGCAGCCCGGCGTCGCCTGGTCGAGGCGCATTTGGTACGGGCCGAAGTCCCGGCACGGGTCGAGCGGGGTCCCCTCGGGTTCAACCGACTTCGATGGCCGCTGGAGCGCTGGCCAGCTGTCAGCGTGATCATTCCGAGCCGTGACAGGCCGGATCTGTTGCGCGCCTGCATTGCCGGCCTGACCTGCCATACCGACTATCCCGAACTGGAAGTATTGGTTGTCGACAATGGCTCCGAGAGAACAGAGACCCTCGATCTGTTGTCGCGGCTTGAGCAGACTCCTGCTGTACGCATCTTGTCCTGTCCCGGACCCTTCAATCATTCCAGATTGAACAACCTTGGCGTGGCGGCGACTAGCGCGCCCGTGCTGGCGTTGCTGAATGACGATATTCTCGTATCCGATCCCGATTGGCTCCGTGAAATGGTGTCGCTTGCGGTAAGGTCCGATATCGGCGCCGTCGGGGCGAAACTGCTTTATCCCGATGGTCGAATTCAGCATGCTGGCGTTGTCATGGGGCTCGGCCCTCACGGCATTGCGGGGCATGAATTGCGCGGATTTGCCGGCGATGCCGCCGGACCCCAATACCGACTCGTCACGGCCCGGAGGGTGTCTGCGGTCACCGCCGCCTGTCTCGTCGTCGAGCGTCAGAAGTTCGGTGCGGTCGGCGGATTCGATGAGGTGACCTTTCCCATCGCCTTCAATGACGTCGACCTCTGCCTGAGACTGGAACAGGCCGGATTTGGGTCAATCTGGACGCCCCACGCGAGGCTGGTTCACCGGGAATCAGCCAGTCGGGGAAAGAGCCTCGACAGCGCTTTTCTGGACGCCGTGAAACAGATGCGGCGTCGCTGGCCGGAAGCCCTGGGCGATGATGCGTTCAGTCACCCCCAGTTTTCCCGCAAAGACGAAACACTATCTATGAGTCCCGCCCGGCCTGAACTGCCCCGACTGCGATGATCTGGGGCGCATCCCATGCAATGCCGGGCGCGCCCCTTCTCGCTGTCAATTGGAGAGGTTGATTGCTGCAGCCGTGGTCGTCATGAGTTGGAAGACAATCGTGGTGATGTCCTTGAAAAGCAGGAAGCCCGGATTGACGATGTTGGGAACTACGACGATCTCGTCGCCAGGGTGCGGCCTGTGTCTCGCCTTGGCGACCGCCGTGCTGCCGTCCGGCCGCCGGAGGGCAAAGCGGCTCTTGTTGGCGTTTGGTGCATAGCCGCCCGCTCTATTGACATAGTCTTGGATGGTCTGACCCTCGGCAAACACAAACGCTCCGGGGCTGACGGCTTCTCCGGCGACCAGCACGACATCTGTTCGGTTGGGGAATATCACCAGATCCCCGCTCTCGAGTTTCAAGTCATGGAACTGACCCTCGGTGTAGACCGCGACCTTGCCTGAAGGCGTGGCCTGCCGCGCCCTTGCAATGAACCTTTCCAACTGGCTCGCCTGGCCCGCCGCAATAGAAGCTGTTTCACTGCTGGTGGCGGGAGCGGTGAGCGCCGCCTTCTCGAGATTGTCGAGGGCGCGATCCAGAGCCTCCTTCTGTCGAACCGCGACAGACGGTCGCTCTATGTGAACATAGGTGGCTTCGACGTCGGACCCCTCAAGTGGCACTTTCGACAACAGCTGGCTGAGTTTGGCCCCTCTCGGCAGGACGAATATTGATGGTCCCTTGACGTCGCCCTGGATCGTGACGCTGATCGACTGGGTGAACACGTCTGACCGCAGGTTCACGTGGTCCCCATCTGACAGAATGACTTTGGCAAAGTCCGCAGGACTATAGAAGGCCGACAGGGCCAAGCCATTCCGCACGCTTGTGACGCCGATGCTGCTGACTGTTCCTGTCGGACGCGACAGGGCGGTGACTTCAGCGCCGGTCAGGCCCGTCGCTCCAGCCCGGGCTTCGAACGCGTAACCGTTCGTGGCGTCGCCGCTGACACCAACCATGGTTCCCCGTCGACCGATATGGATCACATCGCCGTTCTTGAGGACGAAGTTGGCGATTTGACCGCGGATGATGAAGTCGTAGAGATCAAACGTGATTTGCGTCTGACCATGGCGCATCACCGTGACGTTGCGAAAGCTGCCCTTGGCCGGATCGATGCCGCCTGCCTGATCGAGGAAGAAAAGGACGCTGTCCCCGGTCGAGCCGAGATATCGTCCGGGTCTGCGGATGTCGCCGGTCACAAAGACGCCAAGGCTTCCGCCCTGAAGGATGTCCACATAAACGCCGACCGTGTCGGTGTAGACGGCGCGAAGCGCCGCCGCGAGCCGTGACTGAAGAGTCGATGCCGGGGCGCCGCCGACACTCACAGGCCCTATCCCTTGAATGAACAGAGCGCCATTGCCGTCAACAACCTGGACGGCGTCGACATTCACGGCCCCATAGATTCGCACCGCAATCTGGTCGCCGGGCTGGATGAGGTAGTCCGGACCCTTGGTGGGGCGGGCTGCGGAGAAGGCCCCCGTAAACAGCTGCGTTCCGAACACAGGCACTTCGACGCCGTCCGCGAGTGTTGTCAGTTCCAGCGGGGCGGGGGCCGGAGGCAGGGCGACGGGCGGCACCACGGGCGTCTGGGGCGCCGGCGGCGCAGCAATGACACCGGAGGAGGGCGGGGTCTGCGGCGGGCTCTGAGCGAAAGAAGCGGCGGGAGCCAGCAACAAGACAGCGGTGGCGATACAGGCCTGGACGGTCTTCATACTAAACTCCACGATGATCGCGAATGGCGGCGATAGTCAAGGACACCAGGGCGTAACCGGCCATGGCGAAAATCAGCACCGTGATCAGTTCCAGAACCCGGTTGGGATAGGTCGGCGCCTCAGGGCGATTCGGGCTGACAATGCTGACCACGTATTTCTCTCTCTGTTCAGCGGTTGCCCGGGCCTGGTCGAAGGCGGTCTGGGCCAGGGTCAGGGTCTTTTCTGCGTTGGCCCTTTCCAGCTGCAGGGTTTCATAGTCGGTAACCTGCTGAGACAGCGGCGCTGTATTGCTCTGCTGGGCGCGGAGGCTCGCGATTTGAGTGTTGATGGCCGCCAAACGGGCCTGTAGTTGTCGGACGGCCGGGGCGCCAGGCTGGCTATAGGTCATCAGGGCAGCCAGTTCGGCCCGGGTCTGGGCAGCGGAGGATTCCATCGCGCCGACTCCCCCGACAACGATGGCTCCGCTCTGAGTCGGGTCGAGGTCCGATCCGGAAGCCCGAAAGGTCGCGACCTTGAGGCGCGCGGAGTCCGCGTCTCGATTGGCCTTGTCGAGTTCCAGCTTCGCCGACTTCAGGGTTTCGGACCGCATCTTCTGTGTCATGCCGTCCACGAAGTCGGCGGTCAGTTCGATGATCGACTGTGCGATGCGGTGGGAAGATTCCGGGTTGAACGATCGAACCTGGACGGTCACGGTGCTGGCCTCGCGATCGAGCTTCACGATGATGTGGCGTCTGTAAAAGGCCAGAAAATCTTCCTGGGAACTGCCCATGGGAAGCCATTGGAGCAGGTCAAGGCGGGGCCGAGCATAGAGCTCACGCAGATTGTGACGTTGTTCCAGGATCTTCAGCATATCCGGAGACCGGATATAGTCTGAGACGGCCGTGATGTCGCTCAAACTGCTCGGCGCGCCCATCAGGCCGGCAAGCAGTCCAGTCGGCGCCGCGACCTCCTTGCTGCGGATGGAAAAGCGGGATTCGGAAACATAAAGGCGGGTCGAGATGGCGCCGTAATAGAAGCCCGACAAAAGCGCCACGACCAGCATGAAGGTGATGAATGGCCGCTTGGCGGCCAACCTTTGAGCGCGTTCACGGATTGGCAGCTTGAGGACTGGCGGCTTGGTCACATCGGCTACAGTGACATCCTGAAAAGCGGTTGCCATCCTAAAAATCCACCCCGTCAGCAGACCCGGTCAGGGCCAGATTGTAACGCTTGACCGTCTTGACGACGTCATCGGAAATGATCGGCTGGCGACCACCCAGAATAACCACGCGATCACACAAACGAATGATATCCTTAAGGTTATGAGATACCAGAATTATGTCCGACCGCGCACGGCGCTCGTCCAGGGCTGCGGTGCATTTCGCGCGGAAATCGGCATCGCCGACCCCCAGGATTTCATCGATCAGGATGGTCTCGAAATCGATAGCCATGGAAAGGGCAAAGGCAAACCGGGCCCGCATGCCCGTAGAACAAACCTTGAGCGGCCATTTCATGAACTCTCCGAGTCCAGAGAACTCTTCAGTGAAGGCCGCGACATGGTTGGGATCGCGATTGTAGATGCGGGCCGCAAACCGCGCATTGGCGATGCCAGAAAGATGTGGGCTGAAACCGCCTGAAAACCCCAGGGGCCAGGATAGACGAGTATTTCGAACCACATAGCCTTCGTCCGGAACGTCTGCACCGGCCAGTAGCCTAAGCAGAGTCGATTTTCCGGAACCATTGGGTCCGATCAGGCCCACATTGATCCCCTTGGGGAGGGACAGATTCAGGTTTTGGAAGACCGTGTGTCTTCGACCCATGGTCACGTAGGATTTTGTAACATCGATACATTCCAAACTCATGGTTCCAAGAACCTTCTGGTTGCTCGCTCTAGGATCAATCCGATTGCCGCCATAAAGAAAAGGCAACGAAAGACATACCAAGCGTCTGCAATAGGCGAAACATAGGCGGGCCACCAAGCCTCTCGCATCAGTTCAATAGCATGAAACAATGGATTCCAGCTGAAATAAGGGAGCAAGAAGCTGGGGGTGTCGGCCCCAGAAACAATCACTCCGCTCACAAAGTGACCCAATCGGCGAATCGGCATTACAATATTCTCTAACGCGGGCACAATTCTAGCAAAAGATTTTATGATCAAAGCGAGGCATGCGCCAACCAGACCGCAAGCCCAGTAAGCCAACATTACTTGAAGTGGATTGGCAGGCAATGGGCTCCTCTCCACAAGCATTGAAAACCCTACCAGACCAATAAAGACGAAATTGTATATGAACCATTGCGTTACAGTTTGTGAAATAAATAAATCCAGAGCAGTCATTTGGGGAAACATCAATAGGCCAGACCCCCCTTTAACGGACCCGGTAGTATCAGCCATCGTTCGCATGAAGCTGAAATAAGCTGCCCAGCCTGTTGCGCAGAAGGCCATCAGCGGCATTCCTTGAGGCGTCAACGAATGATTGAGACTATAAATTGCATACATCATCGCCACTAGGATGGCTGGCCTGAAGAACATCCAGAAAATAGCCGCGCGCGACTGGCCCAGCTCCATCACCAGTTCACGGAGAACGAGGGCGACAATGACCCGCATTTGGACCGACAGCGCCCCGGCAAAGGATCGGTTCGGCTGTGTCGTGAACGTCATGCAAAATCTCGGAAAATTTCGACGGCATCCATAGCCGGGATGGTCGCAAATGTCAGGTGCTCAAACCCTGTGAAAGATGGTCGGTTAAGGCCTTGCGCCAGTCACCGGCCGCCAGGTGTCTGATCAGAAAAGCGTGATCACCGGTTCCGTCACGGTGGCCGTCTGCGAAATCCAGCCACTCATCGGCTCGCTTCAGCACGGTTAGGGGCGCATAGGCTGGTCCAGCATGGCCTGCTAATGCGACGGGACGGCCGGCCATGGCCCCGTCAAGGGCAACGGTGGAGGGAGTCGTGATGATCCGCCGGGACATCGCCACAGCGTCCGCCCCGCCATCAGGGCTCTGCCTTGACGCTTCAGCTGACGAGAACGTGATATTCGAACGCCGGTTCAGCGACTCGGACAGGCCGTCGAGCCAACCGCCTGCCGGGTGGGACCGCACATAGACTCTCAAGTCGGGTCGTCGTTCAGTCAGATGGATCAGGCCGTGCATGAAGTCCGATCGGTTGTCGTCGCTGTAGCGATCCCAGTGCAGGTTTTCAAAGACGCCCAGATCGAACCTTGGCGGAACGGGTTCCCGGGTCATTGTCGGCCGCCCGATGCTGACCAGACGGGCGCGCGTCGCGGTTGGCATTTCAGGATGTGCGTATTTTGCGTCAAACCAACAGAAGACCGTTGTAGAGCCGAACCTTTCCCAGGTTCCATCACGTCCTGGGCTAAGGCCGACATTCTCCAGGCCATGCTGCAGCGTCGCCGTGTGTAGGCCGCATTGCCTGGCCCTCAACACGAGTGCATGGCCTGCGGCATGTGCTGCGGCCGTGCTTTCAGACGCGGTCAGCAACACATCATGGCCGGACAGTTTAGGACCACCCCCCTGGATCAGCATCTGACGTCGAACGGAAACAGTTGGGAACCGGTGGGAATTGAGTAGAAGTCGCACCCTGGGAGAGGCTCGGTCCAACCAGTGCGATACCCAGACAGAGACGGTCCATCCCGGTCGGTTTCGAATGGCCAGCAGGACCGGCAGCAAAACGTCAATATCCTGGATCAAATCGATCAAGGCGAGAAATCGCAGTTTGCTCACCCCGATGAGTCGCTGCCGAGCGTCGGTGTCCCTATGACAAGAAACTCCGCCACGTCTTCACCGAGCACCGCCTGGTCTGCAGGGGCGACGAACTGACGGGACCATTGAGCCACGAATTCGTCATCCGCGATTGCGGCTGCTCCCGCCAGAAGTATTGAGACCCGTCCGATGCGATGCAATCTAAGGGACAGATCGACATCTGCCAGAGCCTGAGGCAAGCGTTCACTATCGAATCCGCCGACCGCCACCAGGGACTCCCTCGAGACAGCAAGGAAGGCTGCCGGCGCAGCCGTGACGGTCCTTGAATGCCCCCCGGCCGAGTCCTGGTTTCCGTTGACGACCTCAAGTCCATTCGCCCCCTTCACGATGGCCAGTCCAGCCAATGACCCACGTTTTGCGCTCTGGATTTCAATCGTCACAGCGCCGATGCGGGGAGCCATGGCCCAAGCGCAGATCTGCGATAGCACTTCCGGACGCTTGAGACGCACGTCGCCGTGGCAAAGCACGACCACCTGGCCCGTGGCCGCTTGGGACATCGCTCGCCATACCAAGCCGTCGCCCAGACCATTGGGCATGTCGATGTGCTTTATCGCAAGACTGCCGAGATCATTCGGCGCCAGAGCCTGTACCTCTTCTACAGAAACACCAGGAGGAACCAGAACTTCGACCTGGAGTCCCGGGCAACCCGAGAGAAGAGCGCGGAGTGCGCCCCTTTCCGATTGTTTCCAGCCGCTCCACACAGCAAGGGTGAGCCGCTGAGGCGCAGCAGCCGGAGCCAAAGGGGCCTCATGGCGGCGGACCGGAGCTGGCGTCGAAAGTTGTCCCGCAAGACTGGTCCATCTTTGACCGCTGCGGGCTGCCCAACCTGCAAGGGCCCCAAGATCGCCGCGGGTCAGCGTGCCGGCCAAGTCGCCTTCGAAATGATTCAGGGCGCTACACCGGATTGCGAGCGCTCCGGCGAACCCTCCACCCAGCAGGGCTGAGATGTCCGGGTCGCGGGAGGTCATTATGTGATCCAGACTCCAGGTGCAGACATCAAACGGGCGGCGGGCCTGGGCAATCACCCTGGCGAGTTCTGGGTCGATTTCCTGCCCGGGACACAGAAAGACCGCTGTTGATCTGGAGGCAAGAAGCGACTCGAGGCCTGGCCGCTGCTCTTCGGCGGCCCCGGGCTCGACCCGCATGAATTCCGTGTCGGTCCAGGTCTGGCGTTTGCAACTCGCAAGGGTTGTCGCGACCATTGTGTCGGACCCTTCGCCGCAAATCAGGAACGCCACTCCCGACGCCTTTCTGCGGGCCTCAACCGAGGGCGCGGCGGTGGCAACGGAATCGTCAATAGAAGCCTCGCCCGGCACATTCTCCGTAGCGTCAAATGCAAAGCCCGCTTCCGCTGGGTCCGCCTCAAGAGATCTCATGCTCCCCGGAAAGCTCTTGCTGCGTCGAAGATCGATCCGAGAGCCGGCTATCCGGATCCTTAGTCCCTCGCCACTGCCGAGGCTGGCCGGATCAGAAAGCTTAAAGGCAAAGCCCTTTGCACCTTGTGGAGCGCCTGATTTCTGCAGTTGAGGGCGGTCCTGGTCGCAGGGCGCAGATCCCAGGAACTTCTCGCCATCGAAGACATCGACCTGGATCGAAGCTGTCGGATTGGCTGGATCGCAAGCCCAGCCGCTGATGTCCGCGCCGGACCAACGTTCAAGAAAACCGGCCTGGATGTCTACGCTAGCGGAGGGGGTTTCCGCCTCGATGGGTTCGGCCGGAGGGACAAAGCTGACGACGCCGCGCTGCAGAAGGACGTTGCGCGGTTGGGCCACAGCCTCCACCCGGATCGACCGCCTTTCCACCTCGCTCATATCGCCAGGAATCCGCAGACGAAAGCCATGTCGTCCATCGCCCTTGCCCAGATTGATTAGATCCTTGCGAGGCAGATCGGCGAGGGCTTCGGCGACAACCTTTCCTTCGGCCGAAGCGACGATCAGGACCCGACGATTGGGCCTCGCAGGGTCACAGGCCCAGCCGATGATCTCTCCGGCACGGACGTGGTCAACGAAACCCTCGATGCGATTGCGGCCCAAACGAATGCCAAGTCTGCCCAGAAGCTTTGCTGCGAAAGCGCTTGTTTTGACCATCGGTCCAGATTCAGCCGGCCTCATTTTCGGGGCCCCAGGCTGGAGCGGTCACGCGCGAGTGCTTCTTTCAATTCCTCTATACGGTCCAGGTATCGCCCTTCAGCCGCCTGCAACCGCTCCACTTCTTTCTTCAACTGGCGCAATTCAAGATCCCCCGCCGCCTGTTCGGCGGCCTCCGGGACTGATGCCGCAGCCGTCGAACGCAGCATCTCATTCTTCACCATCGCCTCGCGCAAATGCTGTTCGTAGTGAAGTCTGAGCCATTCCGTCTCGGCCGTCTTGGCCGCGAGTTCTGTGCGCAGCCGCTCAAGACTCTCGTTCCGCGACGATTGTGCCGGCTTGTTTCCGGGGCGACTGGACATTCAGGCGCCCATTTTTCTGGCCCGGGCCAGTCTGAGTATTTTCAATACCCCGGCTTCGAGGCGCTCCCAGGCGAAGTCCCGAACCAGCAAGGCGTCGCTGACGCGGACCAGTTCGGCCCGCAGTCTCTGACTTTCTATCATGTCGCGCAGTGCGGCCTCCCATTGCCCCGGTCTGACGGAAAGCAGCGCCCCCGCTGCGGCGATCGGCCGGTAGGGCTCGATATCCGAGGCCAGAACCGGTACTCCCGCCTCCGCATACTCCACCCACTTGGTGGCTGTCTTGACCCGATTGAACGGAATATCCCGGAGGGGAGCCAAGCCGATGTCGAAATTGAGCGCCGCTAGTCGCTGTCGAAAGGCCAGATAGTCCCCAAATACGCCGGGCTGCAACTTCAGACGCCCCTTGATAAGCTTGGCGGCAGGCTGTTTCCCAATCGACCCGAACAGTGTGAGGTCAACCTCGGGATACTCCTTCAGGACGCGGTTCAAAGCCGGAGCGATCAGCTCCAGATCATGGCTATGCGACGCCGATCCCATATAGCCCAGCATCAAGCGACCGTCTGACAGCCTGGTTGAGCGCCGTTGCGGTGGCGCGCCCGCAGATCCAATGGGCATACTGGTAATCCGCCCATGATCCGCCAGTTCGGAAAGTCGCGCCGACAGCGCTGGGGTGGCCGCCATCACAAGGTCGGCCTCATTGAGCACGTCGTGAAGCGTATGAAGTCGCCGAGGGTGACGGGCGAGGCGGTAACGATCCATTCCCAAGACAACCGGCAGATCAAACAGATCGTCGTCGACGTGAAACAGAATAGGAATCTGTCGCGAACGAGCCGCATCCCGAATGGCGCGCCACAGTTCAGGTTCGGCCATACGCGACAGCACCACCTGGGTCGGACGAAACCGCTCGAACTCCCGGGCGACCCGAAGGCCTAGTGGCTCGGGAGATTCAGCGAAGCTCCCTTCCGCAAAGATCCGGACGGCGGCATCGCCCCGCTTTCGGGAGATCGACAGTCCATCCACAAACGCGATCGATTGCGAAGGTCCGTAGGCGTCAGCGAAGACGAGCACCCTTAAGGCCCCGGGTCCTTCCAGAACAGGATCGCTGAACGCAAATGTTTTCTGAATGGAAGGGGCAGCTGCCAGGGCAGGCGGACTAGGCCTTACAGGGAGAGCCGGAACGGACCAGCGCGAAGGGCGAAGACTCCGCAATTGTCCGGACCTCAATGCAGCCGACGCGGAAGGCCTTGGCTGCTCCGAAACAGTCCCGTTCAGATCAGCAGGGTCTGGAAGCGGTCCGCCAGTCCAAAGCGCCGATTCAGACCCCAGCATTACATGCCGGCCCTTGGGGCCCGACTCGCCAGCCAGTGCAGAAGTCCATAGCAAGGCTTGTTGAACTGGGGCGCCGCCGGCGGCAATCCATTGCCGTCTCCGCACCGCGAACAGCCAGGGAGACGGCGCCGCCGACAGCCTGGGACCGTCGCAAAGGATGTCGTCCTCCATTGGCGTAATCCTCACCTGGTCGTCCGGGGCTTCGGCCAAAGCAAGTCCGGCTGCGAACAGGCGCTCGGACGTATCGATGCGGGGGCTTACGGTCGCTGTGTCGGCTCGGTTCGACCAGTCTGCTAGATTCTGCAACAGGCTGGCGGACTGCGGACGACAGGATGGGTCAGCCAGAACAAGGACCTCTCCATTGGCGAGGGCAGCGGCTGTGTTTGCCAGATAGCCGCGGCTAAAGTCCCCCGACATGAGAAACCGGCGAACCCGGAATCGTCCCTGGGCCTGGGCCCAGGTATCGACAGTCTGGCCCCGCCGCTTGTTGGAGCCGCTGTCCGCACCCCCGATCAACGCGACAATCTCGACCCTCGCACTTGTTTCCTGGGTCAGAAGAGAGTCCAGAAATGCTGTGATCCCGTCTTCGTCCGACAGACTGATCAGGGCGATGGATATGGTTTCGCTGCTGGCGCTCTGCGTGGCGGTCGGGGCGCGGCGCGAGATTTTTGATATGTCGCATCGGCTCCGCAATCCGGGGCAATAGAGACTTCGTGTGGCAGGGGACCGGAGAAGCAGGTTGGCTGCGCGAAACAGATCGCGAGGCGCCGTAAGGGAGCCACCGCGAACCAGATTGGTCAAAGCATGCTCGTTGATCGCCAAAGCGTCTGACAGATCGTGATCCGCCATGAGAAGGGGATCTAGGCCGCCCCGGCCAAAGCATAGTTCTCCGACCCGCTTGCTGCCGTCAAACAGATCCATATCCCAGTATAGCAACTCGGGTGGAGATCCGGCCCCGGTCCAGAGAGCGGATGAAATCGCCCCCTCCACATCGCCGTCCGTAGCATGGGGCGGGGCGTTACAGTAGAAGCCACGGGACTGAACTTCGAGGCGGTAACTCAGCGCCAAATCTCCCGACGGAACTCAAGATCGAGGGGCTGACCCCTTCCGGACGATCCGGACCATGGTTGAACCCAGTACAACAGGCCCCATCATGGCGGACCCCTCGAAACAGCCACGCTGGCACTTTAGCATTCACTGGCGCACCTGACCCAGCACCTTTACTGATACCGGCGGACCCTATGGGTTTCTAGTCCGTGCTCCTCAACAGGTCGAGACGTTTAGATCGTGATCCGCACCCCGCCCGAGGACGATTCTGTGGCATCCGCGGAAAATTCTTCTGCCGGGGCAACCGTCCCTGACGAGAGTTCCGCCCCTTCCGGTGTGACGCGCACCCCGCAGTTCGGCGGTTGGGTGAGAATGGACGGCGACTCCGTCTTGCGTGGCTGGGTCACGGATCGCGCAGACCGATCCCTGCGCTTCGACGTCCAGATTTTCGTCGATGACATGGTTGTCGCGGTGCTTCGAGCCGACGCTCTGGACCCAAAACTTGTGCAGCTTGGCGAAGGCGACGGACGCTATGCCTTCAGCGTTCTCGCGCCGCCGGAGCTAAGGGACGGGCGGCTCCACAGCTTTCAAGCCCGTGTTCGAAAGGCGCCCTTTACGCTCAAGTGCAAGCAGGCCAGCTTCCAGTTGCCCGCAGATGCATCGACGCCCCGTCTGCAGGTCAGTGTGGTAAGCTTTGCCGGAATCCGCGGATGGCTGCATGGTGGGCAATACGCAAAGTCCATCCGGCTGGTTCTGTGGTCCGAGGGCGCCCGTATCGATCCGGATCTGGACACGCTCTGGTCTGGAGCAGGCGGCGCCCTTGAGTTTCTGTTCGAGCCGACGCCGTCGATTCTTGACCGGCTCTGCAATGAGCCGCTCGGTCTCGCAGCACCTGGCATGGCGGAGGCCGGGTTTCCCATTGCGGAGATTCCAAGGCTTGATCTTGGATTGCAGGCTCGTCGCAGTTCTGAAGGACTGATCTCTGTCAAAGTCGTTGGGGATGTGGCCGCAGTGGAGGGCGAGAGCCTGTGGTTTCGGCTCTGCCGCGATGATGGCGAACCCTTGCTCGATATATCTGCGCCGGCTCTGCAGCAGGGAGCCACACAGTTTTCAGTCCCAACGGGCCTTGACGAGCAGGGACTTCGGATAACAGCAGGATATCGCGGCGAACTCATCAATGCCCTGACGGCGCCGGTTCGACGGGATTGTCTTCACTGGGTTCGCAATCCTGGGTTCGAAAGATGGCGGGGCGAAAAGCCTGAAGACTGGTCCCTGCCGGGACCGAAGCCCGCCCGCAGCTATTTCGATTTTTCCGGCTCGCCCGCCCTCCCAAAGGGCCTGACCGGGGACACGGTGCGTTTCGAAGTTTACCAGTCGGGCTCTTCGACGGCCCTCCTTCGACAGGATCTCGGGAACCGGGGCCCCTTGAACCCCGCCGGTGGTCCGGTTCCGGCCAGTCTGTTGGTCCGCGCTGACCGGCGACTGTCCTTGGACTTGACCTTGACTGACGAGAATGGACAGGCCGTCGGCAGCAAGATCCTGGAAGCCGATGGTGAGTGGACCTGGCGTCACATAACTGTGGATATTCCCCTTTCTACGGAGCTCGAGGGCGCTCTCACTCTGGGGATCAATCTCGCTGCTGGGGCCGGGATTCTGGAACTTGCCGGCCTGACTCTGGGAGAGGATTTCTCCGAGCCTGCGGCAACGGATATCAGGCGGTCGAGCCCGGAAAACCTTGTGGCCAATGCCGATCTGATGCAGTGGCCGGCCGGTCTGGTGCTGGATGATCTGATCGGAAGGTCCGAGCTCGCGCGCGGCTGGTTTGCAGTCAATCATCGCTCCGCCGGCGTCATGCGGGCGCGAGCACTGCTTCCCGAGTTTGAGGAAGACGGCGTCGCCCTCGCCATTGCAGTGGCCGAGGTCCAAGAGCATTTTCGCCTCGAGGTTCGCCTCGACCCAAAGGCGGCCCATTTGGACGAAGGTGTCCTCGAAGTCGAGATCGGCAGTCCGACAGCTGCAAGGCGTCTGATGAAGTCAATGGGAGAGGGCCTGCCCGATTTTGGCGAAATCGACAGGATCCAGATTGTCACGCGCTTTCGGTCAGGACTTGGCCGAACCGAAGCCCGGAAAGAGGAGGTGCTGGCCACCCTCGGCCGTCGCATGCTCGTTACCCGCAACTATCATCGATATAGGCTTTCATTTGTCCGGGATCGCCACCTTCGGCCTTCCGGGCCACAGCAGGAAGGCTCCGCAGAAGACTGTTATCTGGTGGTTGAATTTCGCCAGCCATTTGCGATTGCAATTCGCAATATCCGACTCTGCTCGGTTCCGGACGCCTTACCGCAGTCCCCGCCGAGCTATCTCGCCCTTGAGGATCGGCATATCCAGGCCCAGATCGGAGTTTTGACGGGCCTGGACGCCTGGGCTGCGCCCATCCCACAGACTCCTAAGCTTTCTGCGGCAGTCGACATCGCACCCAGGACGTGGCGTTGGTCGAGCGCGCCTGACGGCGGTCTCGTCGTCCTGATTCACGGCGCCGAAGCCGTCCAATCCGCGCTTGAGACCCTTGACTGGCTACAGAAGTCCACCAGCATTCCCCATACGGTGGTTATGCTTTGCGGGCCAATGGACAACGTCCAGCGGGTGCTGTTGGGGCATGCCGTTGAAGGCAGGCCCCGGATTTCGGTGATCGAAGCCAGGCCGGGGTGTTCAGCCAGCGAGCAGCTGGATGCGACCTTGCGAGGTGCTGACGCAGTTTGGATCGTGAATCTGGCCGCAGGCGATCGAACGGCGCCTGACTGGCTGGAAGCGATGGTTCTCGCTTCCAGCCAGGACCCGCAGATCGGGCTGTGCGGGCCTCTCACCAATGCTGCGTTTCTTGGCCTCAATGGCGCAACGCCTGCCGATACTGACGGCCTGCAACCCCAATCGTTGCGCCCGGGTGAAACGCTCCAGGCCCTGGCCGCCGAGCTTCCTCGCCTTGCCCCACAATTTCCGATAAATGTTCCCGTTCTGGCAGATACTGCCTTGATGGTCCGGCGGGCTGCATTCATCGCGGTAGGCGGTCTCAATACGACGGCCTTTCCAGCTGTGACTGATGCGCTTCTGGAATTCGGTCTCAGGGCGTCCAGGGAAGGATGGAAGCTGACCATTGCGGCGGCATCCTTTGTCTTCCGACCCCCGGCTCCTGCTAAGGCCGTATCTGTTCGACGCGAGGGCCCGATGGATGGGTGGCAGGGGGGTGAGGACTTGCCGGCCCTATTGAGGCAATGCCGCGAATTGCCAGAGATTTCTGCGATTCGCGCGGCCAGGCAGGTTTCCTGGAGCCTTGGTCCGATTTCGAGTGCAGTTCGGGACTTGAATCATCCGCAGGCGGTGCAAGGGTCGTGAAGATCATATTTGTTTTGCCCGGACGAGGCGGGGGCGGAGGGACCCATTCTGTTGTCCAGGAAACACTGGGTTTGCACAGGATTGGCATCTCGGCGTCGATCGCAACAACGACAGAGACAGCAGGCGCCTTTGGGCTTCTCTATCCGGAACTTGAAGCCGCCGGTCTGAAAGCACTGGAGTTCGAAGGAAGCGATGGATTGGCTGCAGTGATCGCTGGTTCCGACATGGTGATCGCCACCACGGCGGCCTCGGCGCAGTTGCTTGCAGACAGTCTGCGGCTCCTGGGTTCGGAGGGCGGCAGGGTCCCAAGGCCCGCTTATTACGTTCAGGACTACGAGCCCCTTTTTTTCGCGCCAGGGTCCGCAGCCTGGAAAAGGGCCTGGAGCTCCTATTCTGCCCTGCCCGACGCTCTGCTGTTCGCCAAGACAAGCTGGCTTTGCGAGATGGTGGCCAGCAATCATGGCTTGAAGGTGCAGAAAGTCCGGGCCAGTCTGGATCATGACCTGTACTATCCGGATATGGGAATATCCCGCTCAGGCCCCGTTCGCATCGCGGCCATGATCCGGGCCAGCACACCGCGTCGCGCGCCACACAGGACCGCAAGGATCATGGCGCGTCTTGCGGAGCTTCATGGCGACAAGGTTGTCCTGACCAGCTTTGGCAGTCAGCCGGACGAGCTGCAACGCCGCGGCCTGGAACTGTCGCAACGGATTGATCACCGCGGCGTGCTGGACCGTGGGCAGGTTGCCGATGTTCTGCGCGCCTCCGACCTCTTTCTGGATCTTTCGGACTATCAGGCCTTCGGGCGCACGGCTCTGGAAGGCATGGCCTGTGGCTGTGTTCCGGTCCTGCCACTATTCGGCGGCGCAAGCGAATATGCGAAGGATCGATGGAATGGCTTTGTCGTCGACACCCGCAGCGACGAGGCCATCATGGCCGCGGTCGCAGACTTTCTGACCTGCAGCCCGGAGTCCCGGAATGACCTTCGTCACAATGCCTTGTCGACGGCGCTGACGTATTCGGTCGCCCAGTCTGCCTATTCAGAGGCTGATCTTTTTGCCCGCGCGTTGCAGTAAACGGATTGGATTCAATGCGTTTGGGATGCTCGGGCTTGCCCTTGAAGGGCTCGACTGGCTAGATTACCGAATGCGGTCGGGCTAGTTTAAGGGGTGTGGTCAGCTCTCGGGCCCAAAATTCAGTGTCCCTGCGCCCGGAGAGTCGCATTTTCTGCAAGGCCCAACCATGCGCGTTCTAGTGACCGGCGGCGCCGGCTTTATTGGCTCCGCCGTTTGCCGTCACCTCGTCGGCGAAGCCGGCGACACGGTGCTCAACCTCGACAAGCTGACCTACTCGGCGAATCTTGCGTCCCTATCGAATATCGAAGAAAGCGAGCGGTACGGCTTTCGCAAGGTCGATATCACCGATACTGCGGCTGTCGGCAGGGCCTTCAGCGACTTTCAGCCGGAGGGTGTCATCCATCTTGCCGCGGAGAGTCACGTCGATCGCTCCATTGACGGACCAGCGATCTTCGTCAGTACCAACATTGGCGGCTCGCACGTGATGCTTCAGGCGGCTTTGGACTATTGGCGCTCGCTGTCGCCGGGCCGCCGCGAGGCTTTTCGCTACCTTCATGTCTCGACGGACGAGGTTTTCGGCAGTCTGGGCCCGACCGGACTTTTCGATGAAAAGACTCCTTACGATCCGCGCTCGCCCTACGCTGCTAGCAAGGCGGCTTCAGATCATCTGGCCAAGGCTTGGGGCCATACCTACGGCTTGCCCGTCCTGATTTCGAATTGCTCGAACAACTACGGTCCCTATCATTTTCCGGAAAAGCTCATACCACTCACAATACTGAATGCCTTGGAAGGACGTCCTCTGCCTGTCTATGGCGACGGCTCCAATGTCAGGGACTGGCTCTATGTTGATGACCATGCCCAGGCGCTTCGGCTGATACTGACCAGCGGCCGGGTCGGCGAGACCTATAATGTTGGGGGGCGGAATGAGCAGACCAACCTGTCGATCGTCCATGCCATCTGTGATCTGCTGGATGAAATGGCCCCCAGAGCAGGGATGGCGCCGCGGCGGTCGCTGGTCAGATTTGTAACGGACAGGCCAGGCCATGATCACCGCTATGCTATCAATCCGGCCAAGATCGAGGGCGAATTGGGGTGGCGGGCAAAGGAAACCTTGGCGACCGGGTTAAGGCGTACGGTCAGATGGTACCTTGAACGGCGGGACTGGTGGGAGCCGTTGCGGTCCAATTATGCAGGGCAACGGCTCGGCCTGATGGAGCCTTCCTGATGCAGGTCGAGGCCCTAGGCATTCCCGACATCCTGCTGATGACTCCGCCAAGATTCCGAGACGAACGTGGTTTCTTTTCGGAAGTTTGGAGCCGTAAGGCCTTGCGGGCGGCCGGCTTGCCTAGCGACTTCGAGCAGGAAAACCATTCTCTGTCCAGGGCCGTGGGGACCATTCGCGGCCTTCATTACCAGACACCGCCGGTGGCGCAGGGCAAACTCGTGCGGGTGGTCCGTGGACGGATATTTGATGTCGCAGTTGACCTTCGTCGCGGTTCTTCGAGCTATGGACAATGGGTCGGCGCGGAGCTGTCGGCCGATGATGGTCGGATGATCTGGATTCCGGCTGGTTTCGCTCATGGTTTCTGTACACTCGAGCCTGATACCGAAATCGTTTATCTGGTCGACGCTCCCTATTCTGCGGCCAACAATGCCGGGCTGAGATGGAACGATCCCCTGATAGGCGTTGACTGGCCCGTCCACGAGGAGGCCGTGGTTCTTTCACAGGCGGACCGGGACGCACCCGGATTTTCCGCTCTGGAGAGTCCGTTCTGACTGCCAGTGAACATAGACCTGTCCTGGTTCTCGGGGCGCGGGGACAGGTCGCCCGCGAACTGGCCCGTATCGGATTAGAGAGGGGGCTGTGGCTCGTGGCCGCCGGTCGGGAACGACTCGATCTGTCCTCGGATGATGTTGACGAGGCTGCGCTGGGCGCGCTGATCGACCAGACAGCGGCGAAGGGCGTCATCAATACCGCTGCCTATACCGCAGTTGATCTGGCAGAATCCGAACCGGAGCGAGCCTTTCATCTCAATCGCGACATTCCCGGCAGGCTGGCCCGGGCTTGTGCCGATCGCGCCGTTCCCCTGGTCCATTATTCTACCGACTATGTCTTTGATGGAGCCAAGGCCGCTGCCTATCTGGAAGCCGATCTACGCAGCCCGCTGAATGTCTACGGACAAAGCAAGGCCGAGGGCGAGGACCAGGTGATCGCCGCCGGGGGCGATGCCATTGTCCTGCGGACAGCCTGGGTTTTTGGGGCCTTTGGTCGAAACTTCATGAAGACCATGCTGTCCCTGGCCGAGAGCCGCGCTGAACTCACCGTGGTGGACGATCAACGGGGACGACCGACCTGGTCCCGGGACGCCGCTCTGGCGGGCCTGACGGCGCTTGAACTTCTGGGGCGGAGGGGCCCTGCGGGCCTGTATCACGCCGCCGGGGCAGATGACGCCAGCTGGGCCGATCTGGCTGATCATCTGATGGCGCTCCGCGCCGCAGAGGGCGTCTCTGTCCCGACCGTCAGACGGATCACCACGGCAGAGTATCCGACGCCGGCGCGACGATCCCCCTATTCTGGGCTCGACAGCAGCCGTTTGGTCGCGCAGACCGATTGGCGACCGTCCGACTGGCGCAGCGCGGCCTCGGCCGCCTTTGCGGATTTAAAGTCGCTTGTTTCGAAAGGTATCGAGTGAAGGGTATAATTCTGGCGGGGGGGAGCGGCACGCGCATGCATCCCATGACCGTCGTGACGTCGAAGCAACTGCTTCCGATCTATGACAAGCCGATGATCTATTATCCCCTGTCAACTCTGATGCTCAGCGGTATCCGGGACATTCTGATCATCTCAACTCCGCATGACCTGCCGTCCTTCCAGAGACTGTTGGGCGATGGATCCGCCTGGGGACTCTCGCTGAGCTACGCAGTCCAGCCGCGGCCCGAAGGACTTGCCCAAGCCTATGTGATCGGGGCCGATTTCGTCGCCGGCCAGAGATCGTGCCTGATTCTGGGGGATAACATCTTCTATGGCCATGGCCTGCCGAAGATGACAGCCGCTGCCGCAGAAGGTGAGGGCGCGACCGTACTTGCCTACCGGGTGACCGATCCCCAACGCTACGGGGTCGTGGAGGTCGACAGCGATATGCGGGCCTTGTCCATCGAGGAGAAGCCGGTCAAGCCGCGCTCCAACTGGGCGGTCACAGGGCTGTACTTCTATGATCATCAGGTCGTGGACATTGCCGCCGATCTCAAACCCTCTGCGCGAGGCGAACTCGAGATTACCGATATAAATCGAGTTTACCTCGAACGCAGACAGCTATCGGTGCAAATGATGGGGCGTGGTTTCGCGTGGCTCGACACCGGCACCCCGGACAGTCTTCTCGAGGCGGCGGAGTTTGTGCGGTCGCTGGAAAAGCGCCAGGGGTTCAAGATCGCCTGTCCCGAAGAGATCGCCTGGCGGATGGGCTGGATCGATGATGCTGGGCTCGAGGCCTGCAGCCAGGCCTTCCCAGGCCCCTATGGCGCGTATCTCCGGGCCCTGCCGGACGGCCCAAGGGGGCTTTGAACCATGGTGTGTTGATTTCCACTGAGAACTGACCCGGTAGGGCCAGAAATTTCCATCGAGAAGTGACCCATGTTTCACGCTCCCTTGGCTTGCAGAGCCGGGGGTCATGGAGTGATCGACATGGACTTGTTG